>Ga0114904_1000003_pt1 | contig 215905 bp, 188 predicted proteins | sample MalvirDeepMed_s6_FD_83498 | JGI IMG/M metagenome (GOLD analysis project Ga0114904, IMG submission 83498) | Marine viral communities from the Global Malaspina Expedition - Malaspina viral metaG DeepMed_s6 | ecosystem: Environmental > Aquatic > Marine > Oceanic | place: Mediterranean Sea... | reverse complement strand
GGTCCGCCGCTTCAATCTCGGCCAGCGGCCGCGGGTCCACCGGCAACTCCAGATGGGAGTCCGCCACCACATGGCCGTGGCCGGGAAAATGCTTGCCGGTGGCAGCCATGCCGGCGGCGCTCATGCCGTCGATAAAGGCACCGGCCAGGGAGATCATGGCATCCGCATCACCATGAAAGCTGCGATCGCCGATCACCGTGCTGGTGCCGTAATCCAGATCCAGCACCGGGGCAAAGCTCAGATCGATATCCAGCTCGGTCAGCTCCGAGGCCATCAGTTCGCCTAGCAGAACTGCCTCCTCCACGGCTGCCTGCGGAGATTGATCATAACGACGGCCCAGGGCAGCCATGGGCGGCAGGCGCACAAAGCCGTCACGGAAGCGTTGCACGCGACCGCCTTCCTGGTCCACGGCGATCAATATCTCTGGTCGGACAGTGCGAATCTGGTGAACCAGCTCCGCCAGTTGCTGCCGGTCCTGATAATTTCGGCTAAAGAGAATCAGCCCGCCGGTACCCGGGTGGGCCAGCAAGTCTTTCTCCACGTCACTGACCTGGAGTCCTTCCAGATCAAGCATCAACAGGGGGGAAACGGATGGCATGGCAATCCTGATTGGTGATCGTTATTCCGTGATGGTGACAGCGGCACCCACCGGCACCTGATCGAAAACGCGAATTATGTCCGCGTTGCGCATCCGTATGCAGCCGTGGGACGCGGGCGCCCCCATGGGCTCACTGTCCGGTGTGCCGTGAATATAAATAAAGCGACGGAAACTATCCACGTCACCGCCCAGATTGTGGCCGGGTTCCATGCCGCCCAGCCAGAGAATCCGTGTGAGAACCCAATCCCGCTGGGGATGTTCACGGACCTTGTCCTCGTCGCAGATTTCCCCGGAGAATTTACGCCCGGACAGCACCGCACCCTCCGGCAGACCGTCACCGAAACGGGCCCGAACCAGATGCCGCCCCAGCGGCGTGGCTTCGCTGCCCATGGCCTGGCCGGCCCCGTTGCGGGCGGTGGATACGGGGAACCGTTCCGTACGCTCGCCGCGCAGTTCCAGCCATTGTTCAGAAAGGTTGATGATCAGTTCCATGGGGAGTTTCAAGTTGAAAGTTCAAAGTTGCAAAGGGCGAAAGAGGTAACAGTAACCTGAAAGGCCCTGCCCGCGCACTACCACCGAAGTGCCGGTAAGGCCCTGGAGGCGCGACAGCCTTTTCCTTTGATCCCAGACTGTAATCGCGCCGCCAGCAACGTTATTCGCTTCGCTCACCCTTCGGGCCGACCTGCGGTCGTTGCCTACGCTCCTGCGGGAAAAAAGAAAAGCGTGTTACTCCGGTACGTCGGCCTGGATGCCACCGACCAGGAACGGCAGCAAGCGCCGGGTGATATCTGCAGCGCTCACATCCAGGTTGAAGTCGGCCTTGCTGATAGCCTGCAGGGACTGCATGCCGGACAGGGTAAAGATCACGGCGCCCAGACTGAACTGAACCCGCCAGAACAGCTCCATGGGCGGTACGCTCGGCACCGCCCGCTGCAAATGCTCCTGCAGGCGTTTAAAGACAGCGCCGTAGTGTTTGTGCAGGTAATCACGCAAGTGCCCTTGAGGCTGGCTGTAGGCCTGCCCGGAGAGACGAAAGAAGATAGCCGCGCGCTGGGGGTCTTCCGGGTGGGTACCCAGGGCCAGACGAAACACGATACCGAGCACATTTTCCGGCGTATCCGGCGTGCCGGTCGCTTCCATTTCATCCAGCTTGGCCCCGAGTGCCGCACTGAACGGTGTCAGAAAGCGTTCGAAAACGGCCTGTATCAGCGCTTCCTTGGAACCGAAATGATAGTTCACCGCCGCCAGGTTGACCCCGGCCTTGCTGGTGATGGCACGCAGACTGGTTTCCGCAAAGCCCTTCTGGGCAAACAGTACCTCTGCGGTATCCAGAATCCGGTCAACCGTGCCCGCCTGTGCCATGCGCCCCGCCCTGTGTTCAAAACATACGTTTCAAACATACGTTTGGGTGTGAAGGGGGTCAAGGGGACAGTTGCAAGTTACAAGTTGAAAGTGACAAAGCGCGGCGAGGGCTTGTGCTAAACATTGACTCTCGGCGCCGCGCCGCCGCTCATAAACGCTCACGAGCTAGCTCACTGGGGATTCGGGTGTATATTTTTTCTTATCCTTGCGGCGCGGCTCTGGCCTGTGTCTGGTGGCACCATAACCAGCCCGCGCTTTGTCACTTTCAACTTGTAACTTGCGATCTCAGAAGTAATACACCACTTCCGCCTGAATGAAGTCCGAGCGGCTGACCGGACTCAGGCCCGGGTTCTCTGCCCGGCCCTGCAGGGCCGACAGATACAACTCCGAGGCAGTGAGCGGTTTGCCGGTGTCGGTGTAGAAACGGGCTTCCAGGGAGGCCTTGAGGTTGTTGCCGAAACGACGACTGGATTCCAGATTGATGGCTTTCTCGTCGTTTTCCAGGTCGTATATCACGCCGGCAAGTATCTCTGTGGACGCCACATCGTTGAACGTAAACCGGGTAGCCAGCAGAACGTCATCCTGGAAAGGCGATGCCAGCGCCTCATCCCGATCCTCCCACAGGTACTCCAGCAGCCAGCCCAGATCCGCCGGGCCTTCGAACACTCCCACCTGGGTATATTCGAAGCCACCATCCAGGGCGGTAAAGCGGTCGCCCTGGCCGGAACGGGTAATGGCCTCCAGCTTCCATAGCCAACCGTTGTTCAGGTACTGGAGCTCCAGGCCGGTCTGGTCAATCACGTTGTACAACGGCATCAGCTGCGGATCGCTGCCGGCCGGCAGACTGCCGGTGAGCAGCAGGGCCTGCAGTTGTTGCGGGCTGAGGGCCTCCGGGAGCAGCAAGGGTTCACGGCTGGTCCCGGAGAAATGGGACAGCGCCAGTTCCAGGCCATTATTGAAATACTGCTGGTAGCGCAACGCCACATCCACCCGTTTGTCTTCGGCACCGGATTCGTAACGGGCCTGGTCAGACACCGGCAACGGCGTGCGCGGTCGCCCTTCTTCTCCGGCATAGGTGCGCTCACGGAATCCGGGCAACAGGAACAGGTCCACAATGCCCCAGTCCCGCACCGTGGAAAGATTGAGCATGGGCTGGCCGAGCTTTTCCTCACCATCCACCTGATCCACCAGATCGGTCTGGTTGATGATATCCACCAGGTGCCGTCCTTCCGTCACGCCCCAGAACACCTTGCGAATACCCAGCCGGGATTCCCAGCCGCGGCCCACATGAATCCAGGACAGCTCACGAATATCGGCGTGGGTGCGCTCGCTATCGTTCTCGTCCACCCGCAAATAGGGAATGAAGGTGAACAGATCATCCCGGTTATTCCACTCGTGGAAGACCTCGCCCTTCAGGTACAGGGAGCCATTGGTGGAATAATCCGCCGCCTCATAGGGCGATGACTGGGTAAAGTAACGCCCTTCCAGGCCCGCCTCGCCACGAAACTCCCAGGCAACCGCCAGGGATGGCAGCACCAGCAGCGCAGCCAGACTGTGTCGCCATACCATGATCAACGGGCCCGTTTCAGACTGTTCTGGTTGAAGTCCGCTTCCGTCAGGTCGGTGTCATAGCGATAGTTGCTCCAGAACAGGTCGGTGGCCTTGCCGGTCTGATGATTGACCATGGCCATCTTGCCGGGCTGCCAGAACCGGTCCTGGTACTGGGCGAAGTCGCTCATGGTGAGGGTTTTCAGCAGGGATTCCTTGCGGTCGTAGTAATCCACCTTCCAGGTGCGGTATTCCTGCTGATCAATCCAGGCCACCTGCTTGGTGTAGCCGGAGTTCTCGTCGGTGGGGTAGCGTTCCATCACAAAGCAGGTGAGCTCACCGCAGGCTTCGTCGCGCAGGTATTTGTAAGTGTATTTCTCCACTTCCTGGCCACGCATGTCCTCGAAACTGAATTCACTGCCCATAAAGGGGCCAGACTTGTTCCGCGAGGCAATGGTCTTCACCCGACGCAGGGCCGGCAGATAGAGCCACTGGTCATCATCGCGGGTCTTGTAGCTGTAGGTCAGCAAGGCGGTGCCACGCACATCCCGGGGCGTATCGAAAATGGTCAGGCTCTTGTCCCCCTCCTCGCCGGTGCCTTCCAGGGTACTGACCCGCAGCTCGCGCTCCGAGGTATCGCCACGCCCGGTGATCAGCACCATGCGCATATCCGCCTGAAAGTCACCAAAACCCGCCCCGCGGCGATCCGCTTCGCGGGCGATTTCCAGACCTTTCTCTTCCGGCGTCTGGGCATGGAGAACAGGAACGGCACAGGCCAGAGCCAGACCGGCCAGCAGCAGGCGTACTTTCATGGTGAACCTCGGTTTGGTTGTTTTGTTGATCACACTGTCATGGGTAACAGTGTGTTTACCATGATGGGAAGGATAACGGAAAGGGGGATGCTGAAGAGGACAAAAAAAGGCAATTGATAATTGAGAATGGATAATTGATAACGCGCGATCCACATTCTCTGCTTTTAAAACGTCAGAGGCCGCGCCTAAGCTATGAACGCGGCCTCTGACCTACAAGACATTTGCTCGCTTTCCCGCGCAGTTATCAATTATCCATTCTCAATTATCAATTGCCCCCCTCACCACTCTTCCAGATACCCCACACAATGCTCCACCAGCTCGCTGACCCGCTGGATGGCATTGCTCAGGCGCTCCAGATCGCCTTCTGCCAGGGGGGCGTAGCGATCTTCGGCCATCAGGTTGAGGGCGTTGGCGTCGCTGGGTGGGGTTGGACGGCGGGCCAGGCCGGCGGCGCCCATGGCGTTTTGCATTTCGCCGTCCAGCCAGGCGACCAGATCGCTCCGGTCTGCCAGGGCCTGGCCGAGGATGGCCATTTCCGGGGCTTCCACTTCGGAATCACGAAACGCCTGAACCAGGGCGGCCAGGCTGAACAAATGGTCGGCACCGGCTACCTGATAGGTGCTGGCAGACTGGCGAGCCAGACCGACCAGCGCCGAGTAAAGGTGAAATACCACTGCACCGCGCAGGGCCAGGCGTACCGCAGGCACCGCACCAGTCTGTTCACGGGTGAGTTGGCGCAGCAGGGCCTGAGCAAAGTAGATCCGCTCACGCAGACCACTGACGGCATTTTCTCGGACCATTCGGGACATGGGATAGTACTCGTTTATACAGGCTCGCCGCTTTTGAATCGCGCATCGGGCGAGTCTCAAATTGAAAATTACTGCGCCACAGCGCGCTATTCGTCATGCAAGTACCCACAGGGCATCTTCGACATACTTCCCACAAACCTGTGGGTTTGTGGGAAGCGATGCTCGCATCGCGAATGACCCGCATCGGGTTCAGATCAAGATTTCTTGGCAGCGGCCTTTTTCTTGGCCGGGGCCTTCTTCTTGGCTGCCGCTTTCTTTTTCGCGGGCGCCTTCTTCTTGGTCTGTTCCTCGACCCATTTGCCGTCCCGGTAGAAGGCCATCCAGCCAGTGGCCTTGCCGTCGATCTCGCTCATCACGTACTGCTCTTTGGCCTTGCGGCTGTAGCGCAGCACCCCGGGATTGCCGTCCGGGTCTTTCGCTGGCGCCTCAGCCAGGTACTTGTGCTTGGGATCGAGCTGCTCGGCAACACTCTGGATTTCCAGAATCAAGGGAGGCCGGGTTTCCCGGTTTTTCGGGAATTTGCTGGCCGCCAGGAACAGGCCAGAAGCACCATCGCGCAGCAGATAGTGGTCGTCATCATATTTCTCGCACTTGAGGTGCGGCATGGGAATCGGGTCCGCCCGCGGCGGTGCCGGCTCGCCACTTTTGAGCAGCTTGCGGGTGTTGCCGCATGCTTCGTTGGTGCACTTGAAAAACTTACCGAAACGACCAGTGCGCAGCTGCATCTCATTGCCACACTTTTCGCACTCCAGTACCGGGCCATCGTAACCCTTGATGCGGAACTCGCCCTTCTCGACCACGTAGCCATCACAATCCGGGTTGTTACCGCAGATGTGCAGCTTGCGCTTCTCGTCGATCAGGTAGTTTTCCATCGCCGTGCCGCACTTCTGGCAACGCTTCTTGTTACGCAGTTCCTTGGCTTCCGCTTCCTCGTCATCGGCGTTCACCGACTCGGCTTCTTCGCCAGGCAGCAGATTGAGGGTGGCGGTGCAGCGCTCCTTCGGGGGCAGGCTGTAACCTGAGCAGCCCAGGAAGACTCCGGTGGAACCGGTACGAATCTGCATGGGACGCCCGCACTTGGGGCATTCGATATCGGTATCCGTGGGCAAGTTGGCACGCATACCGCCGATGGCCTGCTTGCCACTGCCCTCGCCCTGAGCGGCTTCCAGTTTGCCCACGAAGTCACGGTAAAATTCGTCAAGCACATCCTGCCAATTACGGCGGCCCTCGGCGATTTCATCCAGGGTTTCTTCCATGCGGGCGGTAAAGCTGTAATCCATCAGGTTGGGAAAGTTTTCCGCCAGACGGTCAGTAACGATATCGCCCATTTTTTCCGCGTAGAAACGACGATTGTCCTGGCGCACATAGCCACGATCCTGAATGGTGGAAATAATGGCCGCGTAGGTGGATGGGCGACCAATGCCACGCTTTTCCAGCTCCTTCACCAGGCTGGCTTCAGTGAAACGGGCCGGCGGTTTGGTGAAATGCTGATCGATATCCACCCGGTCGATGGTCAGGGTGTCGCCCTCGTTCACATCCGGCAGCAGGGTATCTTCCTGACCCTTGCGCGAAGCCGGAGGCTGGATGCGGGTCCAGCCGTCGAACTTCATGATGCGCCCCTTGGCTTTCAGCTCGTAGTCATTGCCGGTGGCGGTTAGCGTGGTGCTCAGGTATTCCGCCGGGGGCATCTGGCAGGCAATAAACTGGCGACGGATCAGTTCGTAGAGCCGCTGGGCATCACGCTCCATGTCCTTGAGGGAGTCGGAGGTGCGGCGCACATCGGAGGGGCGAATCGCTTCGTGCGCTTCCTGGGCGCCCTCCTTGCTGCTGTAGGATAACGGCTTCTCGGGCAGGTACTTGTCGCCCAACTTCTCGCCAATCCAGTCCCGGCAGGCGGAAACGGCATCTGCGCTCAGATTGGTAGAATCGGTACGCATGTAGGTGATGTGACCGGCCTCGTAGAGACGCTGAGCCATCATCATGGTCTTCTTCACCCCGAAACCCAGGCGAGTGCTGGCCGCCTGCTGCAGGGTGGAGGTAATAAAAGGAGCCGATGGCTTGGAACGGGTGGGCCGCTGCTCGCGCTGGCTGATGGTGAGGGTGCCGGCCTGCAGCAACGCCTGGCGGTGCTGCTCCGCGTCGTCGCCATTGTCCGGGCGGAAGTTCACGCCCTTGTGTTTGGACACTTCCAGACGCAGGGCTTCGCCCTGGTCGCTGTGGGTGTCGCTGTGCATTTCCCAGAACTCTTCCGGGATAAAGGCACGGATTTCCCGCTCGCGCTCAACCACCAGCTCCACGGCAACCGACTGCACCCGGCCGGCGGACAGACCACGGGCAATCTTTTCCCACAGCAACGGCGAGATCATGAAGCCCACCACCCGATCCAGGAAACGGCGGGCCTGCTGGGCTTCCACCCGGCTCAGGTCCAGCTTGCCGGGCTGCTCGAAGGCGGCCTGAATGGCTTTCTTGGTGATTTCGTTGAACACCACCCGGTCAAAACGGGAATCATCGCCGCCGATTACTTCCCGCAGGTGCCAGGCAATGGCCTCCCCTTCGCGGTCCAAATCCGTCGCGAGATAGATGCGGTCGGCTTTCGCGGCAAGTCGCTTGAGTTCATCAATCACCTTTTCCTTGCCGGGAAGAATTTCGTAATGGGCTTTCCAGCCGTGTTCCGGGTCCACGCCCATGCGGTTGATCAACTGGGCCTTGGCCTTCTTCTTTTTATAGGCCTCGCGCTCTTCCTTGGGCAGGGAGCGAGTGTAGGCCGCTTCCTTGGCGCGCTCCTGAGGGGTGCTCTTCTTGGAGCCACCACTGACCGGCAGATCGCGTACGTGGCCGACACTGGACTTCACTACAAAGTCGTCGCCCAGGTAGCGGTTGATGGTCTTGGCCTTGGCAGGCGACTCCACAATAACAAGAGTTTTTCCCATTCTCAGGTTCTCAATGGCGGCGGTTTGTTGAACAGAGCGCACCGGCTACAGTGCCCGATATGGCGGTCGCACAGGCGGCGCCAGTCTTCTTCGGGCGCTATTTAGACAGCGCCGGTATGGCCGGGTCAAGCTCTGCTGCCTTTTTTAGTAGTAGACCAGAGAGAGGGTCTGGGGCAACCCTCTCAGCGAGAAACAGGGTCTGGCAAGCCAACCAAAGAGCGTTATACTGCGGGAAAGACACCGTTTCAGGGAGAGAACCGTGCCCAGTCCCTATCGCCGAATTCTGGTCGCCATTGATTGCAGTGATGAGTCTGCCCAAGTGTTGTCCCGGGCCGCCGGGGTGCTCTCAGGCAATGATGGTGAGCTGCATCTGATCCATGTGATCGAGCCTCTGGCGCTGGCCTATGGTGCCGATGTGCCCATGGATGTGACCGACCTGCAGAGCGGCCTGATGCAACAGGCCCGCGAGACCGCTGACACCTACGCTGGCCGTTACCAGATCCCCGCCGATAATGTTCATGTGGAGCTGGGTTCCATCGAGAAGACCATTCTCGACCAGGCCGACAAGTTGAACGCCGACCTGATCGTGGTCGGCAGCCACACCCGCAGCGGCCTGGCCCTGCTACTGGGCTCCACCGCCCGTGGCCTGGTGCCGGGGGCCCATTGCGATGTGCTGGCGGTGAAGGTGGATCAGAAGGGCAATTGAGAATGGATAATTGATAACTGCGCGGGAAAGCGTATAGCTGTCTTGTACGTCAGAGGCCGCGCCCATAGCTTGGGCGCGGCCTCTGACGTTTTAAAAACAGAGAATGTGGATCGCGTGTTATCAATTATCCATTCTCAATTATCCATTCTCAATTATCAATTATCAATTGCCGTTACAACTACGTCAGCTGCAACGCCCCTGTCCCTTCCGGCCCTTCCTCGTTCCAGCGACATAGCAGCTCCGCCAGCCCCTGGGCCTGAACCTTGAGGGCCGCCAGTTCTTCCCGGCTGCCTTTCTCGCCGTGAAACACCGGGAGTTTGCGCATGGACTGGACCAGCTCGTGATCCGGAGACTGCATTCTTTTGACTTCCAGCGTCCAACGGATGTGATGAACGATCATGTGGAAAAAGGCCAGCCGCGTCGCCAGTGAATAAGGACCGTCATCCTCGTTGAACTGATTGAAGTCCAGGCTTGCCAGCACGGCTTCGCGGGCATTCTCTGCCACCTTGATAGTGGCGCTGCGCGGCGTGCCCAGCAGCATGGAAAGGGTGCCGAAGACTTCACCGGGAGAAACGTAATAAAGTGGCGTGTCGCCGGCATGCTCCGAGAGCACTTCCAGTTGCCCCCGCAACAGGAAATACAAGGTGGAATCCACATCCCCGGCACGAATCACCGTGTCACCGGAACCTGCCACCCACAGGCGCGTATTGCGCTCCAGATGCGCGAATTCATGCTGATCGTCACGGGCAATTTCATTGAAAAACGGCACACCGGACAACAACTGCCGGATTCGTTGCTGGCCGAAGTCATTATTATTGGCCTGCTCCATCTACTATCCCCAGGTCTGATGGAATTCTTAGCGAAGAACCTGACCCCGTGCGAATTAACACGAACATCCACAACGGATCAGCAACTCTCTGCAGTATGCTAGTACCGGCGTCCTCACAGGGCAACGTTATCCTCCCCAAACAGCCATAAACCGGCGCCCAACAACTGTTCAAATAGCACTGTTCATATTATCAGTACCTATGCTAGCATCGGTTTTGTAGCACTGTTTGTCAGCCTCGGCTGACAACCCGGTTAGCCATAAGCGTCAATGACGCCCGGGCATGGAACCGAAAACCTGCGGGAAACATGGAGAAGGTTATGAGCAGCAAACTCACCGATCGCCAGCAACAGGTGCTGGACTGTATCCGCGAATGCATAGCCGATACCGGTATGGCGCCGACTCGCGCGGAAATTGCCGACATCATGGGCTTCCAATCCAAGAACGCCGCCTCTGACCATCTGAGAGCTCTGGAGCGTAAAGGCTTCATAAAACTCCACAGTGACCGCTCCCGCGGGATTCAGTTACTCGACAATGCGTTCTGGTCTGAAGAAGAACTACCGGTAGTGGGCAAGGTAGCAGCCGGGGTCCCCATCGAGGCAATCGAAAATGTGGAGCGCACAGTTCCCGTGCCCCAGGGGCTGTTCAAGCAGCGGCCGACCTACCTGTTAAAAGTACAGGGCGACAGCATGATCGAGGCAGGTATTTTCGATGGCGACCTGATTGCCGTACGTAAATCCAACGTGGCCCGCTCCGGCGAAATCGTGGTAGCCCGCATTGACGAAGAAGTCACAGTGAAGACCCTAAAGTTGAACAAATCCAGCGCTACCCTGCTACCGGCCAATGAGGCGTATGAGCCCATCAAGGTGCCGGCGGATCAGTTGATCATCGAGGGTATTTTTGTGGGGCTGATCCGTGATCCGAATTCTTACTAGTGCCATTCTGCTATTGATGAGTGCCGTCGCCATGTCCGATACGCATCTGCTCGCCCCCTGCCCGAATTCGCCCAACTGCGTGTCCAGCCTGGCAACCGATGAGGACCGCCGGGTCGCTCCACTGAAGGTCGCACAAACCCGCCAGGCAAGCATGGTCCGCCTGCAGGCACTGTTACGCCAGTTACCCCGGGTTGAATTCGACGTGGTCGGTCAGTCCCGCATTCAGGCCCGCTTCTCCAGTCGCCTGCTTCGCTTCGTGGATGATGTGACTTTTTATGTCCGTGAAGATGGCATGGTAGAAGTACGGTCCGCATCCCGGGTGGGTTACTGGGATTTAGGTGCCAACCGTCGTCGGGTAGAATCCCTGCGCGAACAACTGGCGGAGCAGGCCCCTGATGACAGCACCTCACAACACTACCCTCAACACGGCTCCCGTTCATTGGGCTGATATCGGCGTCAACCTGACCGACAAGCAGTTTCAGGACGATCGCAACCAGGTATTGGCACGCGCCCGCTCAGCCGGGGTAACCTGGCAATTGCTCACCGGTACCAATGTGGAAGAATCCCGCCAGGCCATAGCGCTGGCAAGTCAACACGACGATTTGTTTGCCACTGCCGGCCTGCACCCCCATAGCGCCCGCTTCTACTCTCCGGCGCTGGAAAATGAACTGCGTGAACTACTGGGACAGCAGCGCGTAAAAGCCGCCGGCGAGATGGGGCTGGACTTCAATCGAGACTTTTCCCCGCGTTCCGACCAGGAGCACGCCTTCGAGGCACAGCTGGCACTGGCAGTGGAGTATAAGCTACCGGTGTTTCTCCATGAACGTGATGCCCATGAACGCTTCGCGCCCATCCTGAAAGCCTATCGTGATCACCTTGTGGGTGTCGTAGTGCATTGCTTTACCGGTTCCCGCGAGGCACTTTTCGATTATCTGGACCTGGATTGCCATATCGGCATTACCGGCTGGGTCTGTGATGAGCGCCGGGGCAAGCCGCTGGCAGAGCTGGTGCACAATATTCCGGATAACCGACTGTTGCTGGAAACCGATGCCCCCTATCTGCTGCCGCGAGATCTACCGGAACCGCCCCCGAAGAAGCGACGCAATGAACCTTCATTGCTTCCCTGGATCGGTAAACGGGTAGCGAGTTTGCGGGGGCAGGATGTGGCCCAGGTGGCGGGCATGACAAATGAAAACGCGCGAGCGCTGTTCAGATAAGCAAACCAGACCCCGGTGGAGCTTTGCTCGCAAAGCGAAGCTTCCCGAGAGAGGGAACTGCACCAAGCCTTCGCCTTGCGAGCAAGGCTCCAACAGATCAGGCCTGGCTTCTCCAGTGAAAGCGCACCCGTAGAGGCGGGATCACCTCCCCTTCCGGCTGGCCAACCATTTCCGCGTGGGCGGAGTGATGCAGCAGATGGGCCGTGCCAGTGGACAGGGTCTGGAGCTGGTTATTGGCGTGTTCGGGGCCGTTAAAGCGCATGACCTTACCGCTGTCATCGGCCACCCAGTACCAGGTATCACCGAAGCGGACCTTGACGGTGCACACGGACAGGCAGGCCGAGAAGATCTCAACCTCATCGGCTTTGCGCTTGTGCAGTTTCTTCGGGCTGATGGTTTCCATGTGAGCAATAATGGCTCCACGGCTGTGAAGCCCGCATCAATCACTCAACCTGCCAGAAATTGCTGCACATCCAGCAGACCAAAAGGCCAACCCAGCTCTCGCCCCTCCTTCATCAACACGGGAATGCGTTCGCCGTATCGTGCCAGCAACTCATCATCCTCAGCCACATCAACCAGCGTCAGCGTGATATCCGGTGCCACCGTGGACACCAGCTCCCGGGCCTGTTCACAGAGATGGCAGCCCACCGTGGTGTAAAGCACTACACTCATCAGTCCTCCACATGCCGAATGGCATAGCAGACATGAATCCTGTCATTCCGGCGGAAGTCCTCCGGGATGCTCCAGCGGGTAATATCGTCTACCTGATACCACTTGCTGATACTCGGGTCGAGTTCGAAACGGCGGTAGTTGCAGGAAAAATACAGCACCCCGCCCGGCTCCAGCCGGCGCATGATCTTGCGGATCAGCTCGCCATGGTGCTCTTCCACCACGAAGTCACTGCGCGACTTGTTGTTGGAAAAGGTGGGCGGATCACAGAACACCAGATCAAACTGCTCCTGGCATTCGTCCAGCCAGCGCATGGTATCGGCGCGCACCAGCTCGTGCTGGTCGGTGGAGAACCCGTTGGCCGCCAGATTGCAGGCCGCCCATTCCAGGTAGCGCTTGGAGGCATCCACGGTGACCGTGCGTTTGGCGCCCCCCACCGCTGCGTGCACAGTGGCTGAGCCGGTGTAGGCAAACAGGTTAAGGAAGCGCTTACCGCTGGCTTCCTCGGCAATCTTCAGCCGCGTGGGCCTATGATCCAGAAACAGGCCGGTGTCCAGATAGTCCTGCAGGTTGATAAGCAACTGTGCCTGCCCTTCCCGCACCAGCCGGTAACGCCCCTGGCCATCCAGCTTCTGATACTGCTGGTTGCCTTTCTGGCGCTCACGGGTGCGCAGATGCACCTGCTCCCGGTGCACGCCCAGGGCGGCGCGCACGGCGGTTACCGCCAGATCCCGACGATGCTTGGCCTTTTCCGGATCAACCGTTTTCGGCGCCTTGAACTCCTGCACCAGCACCTGATCGCCGTAGATGTCCACTGCCACATTGAACTCGGGCAAATCCCGGTCGTAGAGGCGATAACACTGGATATCTTCCCGCTCCAGCCAGCGGCGCAGGTGCTTGCCATTCTTGCGCAGGCGATTGACCAGCGGTTGCGCCCCTTCCGGCACCTCAAAGGCGGATGACTCTGCGATGGTCACCACCTCCACCGGGGCCGGCTGGCGAGAGTGATACAGGCGAATGAAGTTGTTGAACGGCCCGTTCTTCAGTCGCCACTGGCTCTGCAGATCCATGCCGGAGCGATCCATGACTTCCGCATCGGCTCCCAGCAACACCGCCTGCCAGTTCGGCGCCAGCCTGGCCAGCAAACGACCCAGGGCAAAATGCAGCCAGCCGGCCTGTTGCTGTTCATCCAGACGCTCGCCCCAGGGCGGGTTGGCAACCAGCAAGCCCTGATCGGCAAAATCCCGGGGACGCAGGGCACCCAGTTCACGGCGCTCGAAGTGAATTGCCTGGCGGACACCGGCCCGCTCCGCATTCTGCTGGGCCAGCTGGATAGCCCGGCCATCCACATCAAATCCCTTCAGGGCCATCTCCGGCAGCGGCTGGCGGACGCTTTCTGCGGCCTCCTCCATAGCTTCCTGCCAGAGCTGACGACGACAACCGCGCCACTGCTGAAAACCGTAGTGCTTGCGCTGGGCCCCGGCCGCCCAGCCAGCGGCAATCTGCGCGGCTTCGATCAGCAGGGTGCCGGAGCCACAGAACGGATCCATCAGCGCCGCCGGATGATTGCCCCGGCGCCAACCGGCGGCCCACAGCATGGCTGCAGCCAGGGTTTCACGCAGGGGCGCCCGCCCCCCGGCCAGCCGGTAACCGCGCCGGTGCAGCGGATCACCGGCCAGATCCAGCCACAGGTGCGCTTCGTTGGGGTCCAGCCGGGCTCGGATACAGCAACTGCCACGGGCATCCCGGGATACCGTGAACTGCGGTGGCAACGCCTGAATAAACCGCTTGGTGCTGATGCGGTTATCACCACGCACCCCCACCCCGTGCTCCAGATGGATATGCAGGGGCGCATCATTGCCCACCAGCGCCAGCCAGTCCTGGCTGGCGGCCAGCTTTTCCGGGGCGATATCCGGGGTCACCCCCAGTGTCGCCAGGGACAACAGCACCCGCTCGGCAAGCCGCGACCATAGACAGACCCGGAGGGCATCTGCGGTACCACCGGTAAACGCCACATGGGCCCGGCCGGTTTCTGTTACCGATATCCCCAGTGACGACAGTTCATCGGCCAGCAACTCGGCAATACCGGGCATGCTGGTGGCCACAAATTCCATTACTGATACCTCGTAAGTGACTGTTTTATGCGCAACGAAAAAATTAACTATTTAACTTTCAATGCGTTACATAAACTGTCATCAAGCTGCCCTTTATACGTCATATGCTTAACAAGCACGAACCATATTGCTACATGATATTCGACACTACCCCAGCGCTTTCCCATACTGAAATGGTCGACCCTGATAACTGGCCTTGTTCTCTGCCAGGGGTCTTTTTCAATACCGCTATCTGTGAAAGGGAAAGCGTCTATGAAGCGACAAAAAAGAAACAAAGACGACCGCGCCTACAGCCGGGGATACAACGCCGGCCTGGATGGAAAATCCCGTGAAGAATGCCCATTTGGCACCCTCAGTGCACGTACCAACTGGATGGGCGGCTGGCGCGAAGGTCGCACGGATTTCGCACAAGGAATGCTGGGGGTCTCCAGTATTCAGAACCTGAAAAATATCGGCTAACACCTTAACCCAGTTCAACACCGCGCCGGCGCGTCAAGTGCCGACCCACAGGGCCCCTCCCGGGCCCTTTTTAATTTTCGCATCGCGCCACAGCGCCTGATGCCAAGCCGGAAAATCATATTTCACCACAGAGGACACAGAGCTCACTGAGGAAGAACATTTTAACTCTGCGTTCTCTGTGACCTCTGTGGTAAAAATTTAACTGCTGCCAGAACAGCTGGGGCCTATAACCCTTTCGGCCAGGCCCGGGCGATATCACCGATCAGCCCCGGTCCCTGGTAAATCAGGCCGCTGTAGATCTGTACCAGATCGGCACCCAGGCGCTGCTTCTCCAGTGCATCTGCAGCGCTGTTGATGCCGCCCACTCCGATAATCGGAATTCGCCCTTTCAGGGTCTCGCTCATGGTAGCCAGAGCCTGGTTGGCGATGGGTTTGAGGGGGGCGCCGCTGAGGCCGCCCTGTTCATCGCCCCTGGGCAGACCCTGCACCCCTTCCCGGGACAGGGTGGTGTTGCCCACGCAAACACCATCGATGCCGTGCTGGACAAAGGCTTCGCCCATGGCGCGCAGCTCTTCTTCGCTGTTGTCCGGGGCAATCTTGATCACCAGCGGTACGCGGCGGCGATGCTGCTGGTCCAGCCGGGTCTGGGCTTCGCGCAAGGTCCCCAGCAATTCATTCAGCGCATCACCATGCTGCAAGCTACGCAGGCCCGGGGTATTCGGCGAAGAGACGTTCACCACCAGATAGGAGGCATAGGCGTGGACCTTCTGCTGGCAGCTCAGGTAATCCTGCACCGCATCTTCCACCGGGGTGTCCTTGTTCTTGCCAATATTGATGCCCAGCACACCTTTGTAGCGGCTCTGTTTGACCGCACCGACCAGATAATCCACCCCGAGATTGTTGAAGCCCATGCGGTTGATCAGCGCCTCGGCCCTGGGCAGGCGAAACAGCCGCGGCTGGGGGTTACCCGGTTGCGGGCGTGGCGTGACCGTACCCACCTCGATAAAGCCAAAGCCAAGATCTGCCAGACCGTCAATGCAATCACCATTCTTGTCCAGGCCCGCTGCCAGGCCCACCGGATTGGGGAACTCGATGCCCATCACCTCCCGTGGCGAAGCCGGTACGTTTCCCGGCCACAACTTGCCGGCCCGCTTACGCAGCATGGCCAGAGTCAGTTCATGGGCATGTTCTTCAGACAGGGAAAACAACAGGGGGCGAGCAAGGGAGTACAGCATGGGACAACCCGGATTGTGATAATGGCCGGCATTATAGCCAAGCTACCCGGTCACTTCGATGTTTTGTGTCGGACAGCGCGGGGGATACAGGTTCGCAGTGCCGCTATCGAGACGCCGGTTTGGCGGCAAGCTTCGCTTTGCGAGCAACGCTCCAACCCAGTCGGCTGGCTTACCTCCTGGTTCGCCCTCCGATAAAAAAAGCCCGGCGGAGCCGGGCTTAAAAATAACCAACAGAAACCAGCGCGTCAGTTAGCTCTACTGACGACCATGACCAGCCTCTGGCTTGAGCAGGAAAGCACCCAGCGCAGGCAGCAGCCACAGGGCGCCGATCATGTTCCAGAGGAACATGAAGGTGAGCAGGATACCCATATCCGCCTGGAATTTGATGGAGCTGAACGCCCAGAAGATCACGCCCACCGCCAGGGTGATACCTGTAAAGGCCACCGCCTTGCCGGTAGTCTTGAGGGTTTCCCGGTAGGCAGACTCCAGGTCCATCCCCTGTTTCAGGTAGTGGGCCAGCTTGCTGTAGATATAAATACCGTAATCCACACCAATACCCACACCCAATGCAATCACTGGCAGGGTGGCCACTTTCACACCGATACCCAGATGCGCCATCAGCGCCTGGCAAAGGATGGATGTCAGTCCCAGAGGCACGATGATACAGATCACCGCACGAATGGAGCGGAAGGCAATCAACACCAGAATGGATACCACCGCGTACACCAGCGCCAGCATGGGATACTGGTTGGCCTCGATGGTCTGGTTGGTAGCGGCTTCCACACCGGCATTACCTGACGCCAGCTTGAACTCGATGACCTCTTCGTTATTACGTTTTTCGGCAAAATCCGCCACCGCGGCGGTAACGCGATCCAGGGTTTCTGCCTTGTGGTCATCCAGGAACACGTATACCGGCGCCAGGGAACAGTCCAGATTGTAGAGGCTGTCAGGCATGAAGCTCATGACGTTGTTGAGCGCATACTGATCCCGTGAAATGGTGGCCCACTTAAGGGAGCCTTCATTCATGTTGGTAGCGATCAGCTTGGTGGCGGAGGCGATACTGACCACATCCTGCACGCCTTCCACACTGCGCAGGGTCCAGGACAAATCGTCCACGGTCTCCATGGCCGGGTAGGTATTACAGGACTCCACCGGCGTTTTCCCCATCACCACCAGCACATCCGCGCTGACGGAATAATTGGACACCAGGAAGTTCACGTCATGGTTATAGCGATAGCGGGGCTTGGGCTCATAACCGCGCGGGCAATCCATCTCTTCACACGGGTCCGGCCACAGTTCCGGCGCGCCCTTGTCCAGGTCACCGATTTTGAGATCCTGACTCATGTAGATGCCTACCCCGTAACCGGCGACGGCTATCACAATGGAAATGGCCGCCAGGGGTTTACGGGTAAAGCGGGCAAACAGCCCCGCCAGTGGGTGCTCTTTCTTGTCACCGGCCTGGATCTTGCGCACGGCAGCACCGCTCACACCCAGATAGGACAGCACCGTCGGCACCACAAGCAGGTTGGTGATAATGATCACGGCAACCCCGATACTGGCAGCCATGGCCAGTTCGCGGATCACACCCACATCGATGATATAGAGCGTCAGGAAACCGATGGCATCGGAAACCAGCGCCACCATGCCGGGCACATACAGAGACTGGAACGTATTGCGTGCTGCATCCAGCGGGCTTTGCCCTTCTGCAGCATAGTTGGCCAAGGTATTGACGATTTGCACGCCGTGGGAGACTGCAATGGCAAACACCAGAAACGGCACCAGCATGGAGTATGGGTCAATGGTGAAACCCAGGGTACTGACAATACCGAGCTGCCAGATGACCGCCACGAAGGAGCACACTGTCACCGTCATGGCACTGCGCAAACAGCGGGTATCGATGAGCAACAGTACCGCGATCAGGGCCAGGGTGAAGAAGAAGAACATGGCGACTTCTTCTGCCGCAGCCATCACATCGCCGGCTTTTTTGGCCAGACCGACGATATGTATGCGGACATTGGGATACTTGTCCTGGTAGGTCCGGCGGATCTCTTCCAGACGGGCGGACAAGGCGGGAATATCTACACCGTTTTCGCCCAGAGCATCCAGCAAATGCGCATGCACTACGCTGGATTGGAAATTATCCGCAACCAATCGGCCTACCTGGCCCGAACGCAGAACATTGGTGCGCAGATCTTCCAGGCTGGCCTCGCTGCCATCGTAACCAGCGGGAATCACCTCACCGCCCTGGAAGCCCTGTTCGGTTACCTCGTTCCAGCGCACATTACTGGTCCAGAGCGAACTGATCTTGCTCGGATCCACGCCATCAAGGGCAAACACCTCATCGGTGATTTCCTTGAGTGCAGTCATATACTGCGCATTGAAGATATCGTCGCTTTGCGTTTCGGCAACGATGACACGCACATCGTTACCCAGACTCATATCATCCTTGTGTTCCAGGAAGTTCTGGATATAGGGATGGCCCAACGGGACCATTTTCCGGATATCCGTGTTGAGCTGAATCTTGCTGGCCTGCAGGCCCAGAAAGACAGTCGCTGCCACGAACAGCAGCAGGACGACGGGGCGAATGGAGAACAGCCCGTTGGCAATGGTTTTGGAAATACGACCTGACATGCTGTGCCCCTTATTTCACGTCTTCAATCACACGCACCCCACCCTGGCCGGCGATCAGAACGCCGCCCTTTTTCCTGGGCAAGACTGCGGAGATGGATTCACGGTCCGGAAGGAACCGCAGGGAGAAGGTTTGACCACCATCATGGCTGGTGAGAATGCCGCCGGCATTGGTGACCAGCACCACCGTGCCGTCCTCCAGCACCGTGCCATCATTCACACCACGGGTCAGCTTGCTGGGCACCTTGACCCAGCTGCTGCCACGATTGGCGGTTAACCACACATTGCCTTGCAGGCCGTAAACCAGCACCTGATAGTCGGAAATCGGGGTTGCCCCGAACAGGGTTCCGTCATAGGGACTGCTCAACGCTTCCCAATTCTCGCCCTTGTCCGCGGAACGAAAGATGACGCCTTTTTCGCCAACCAGATAATGGTCGCTGCTCGCCGGCGCTGCCGCGTAACCGTAAAGGTGCCAGCCATCATTGTTGCTCAGCGCATTGCTGCGCTTGTTCCAGGTATCCCCTCCATTTGAGGTCTCCAGGTAATACCCATAACCACCGACCGCCACAGCCCTGTCCCGGCTTTCGCAGTGGACATCCAGCAGCGGCGCACCGGAAGTATCAACCGGAGCCGCTGCGGTCTCCTCGTAGGGATCGTCACTGTAGAGGTCGTCGCCGTAGGCGTCGTCTTCGTAGGGGTCACCATAGATATCGTCCATGGACAGATCGTCCAGCTCTTCATCCACGGTGTCACTGTCATCACTGCCGCCCAGCGGATCGCTATATTGCAGTGTCCAGCTTTCCCCGCCATCGCGGGTGCCGAGCACCACGGCATCGTGGCCGACAGCCCAGCCGTTGCGGGCGTCAGCGAAACAGACCGCTGTCAGGAGGACTTCTTCAGGCGTCTTGGCCGCCTGCCAGTGCTCTCCCTGATCATCTGAGTAAAGAATTTTGCCACGGTCACCCACCGCAACAATCCGGCCACCGGCATCAGCCAGGTCCAGATAGTTGTTGGCAGTCACCAGCGGCGACTTGTTATCGATAAACTGTGCCTGCAAAGGGGCAGACAGCATGGCTGCAGTAGCCAGCAGAAGTGTTTTTCTCATTGTCCCATCTCTTCCCGAAGGCTCGTATGCCGAGCCGAGTGCAAAACGACCGGGGGCCATGGGCGTCCCGGTCGCGTTGCCAGAGCTGCCGTTAAACGGTCAGCCTTTTCTTGTCATTACCGTCCACGGCGGCGCAGGGCGGCCGGATGGAAATAACGATCATCCGGTACCGGCTGGCTGTAATCCAGAATGGACGGCTCTTCGTTATCCAGGAACTGTACGTGGTACCGCTGGGCCCGCAGATCGTGGAAGGTATCCAAAGCGGTCCACTGGGTCGGTACTTCGTAGTAGTTCTTGATATAGGCCAGGCTCACACGCCACAGCTCATCACGACGGTCGTACTGGTCGATGGCTGCAATCTGCCAGGAATCCGCATCAATGTAGAAACGACGCTTCTCGTAGATATGGCGCTCGCCTTCCTTCAGGTTGGCTTCCACGACCCATACGCGGTGTAGTTCCCAACGCTGGTAGTCCGGGTTTACGTGGCCCTGTTGCAGCAGGGTTTCGTATTTCACATCCGGGCTGTCCATCTTGTAGTTGTTGTAGGGAATAAACATTTCCACCGGCTTTTCATGGACCAGCTTCCAGTTGTACTTGTCCGGGGCACCGTTATACATATCGGTGTCATCGGCGGTACGCAGGCCGTCGGCTGCAGCGATCGGGGTGTCGTAGGCCAGGTTGGGAGCACGACGAACACGACGCTGGCCGGCGTTGTAACCCCAGGCCTGACGCGGCATTTTCTTCTGGTCGAGCATTTCATGAACCAGCACCGCCCCACCGGCCAGACGTGCCGGCGCCTTGGTGAAGGACAGGTAGTAGAAAATGATGTTGTCCAGGCTGTCGAAGTTGTACTTGGGATCGTAGTAACGGAAGTACACTTCCTGCTGAGAGGTGATCAGGGAGTAGGCACCGTTACGCTGCACCGCCACTTCCGAAGCACGACGTACCACGTACAGACCTCGCCAACGCAGGATATGGTTCCAGATCGCCTGCAGGGCCTTGTCTTCGTTGCTGCCACTCAGAATCGGGAAAGGAATCCCGCCGAAGGCATTGTTAACGCCAGTTTCTGCCAATGAAGCCTTGGTAGCATTGCTCTTGGTATTGTCGTAAACCCATTGCGGTGCGGAGGTAGAGCGACGGCTCGGGTAGACATTGAGTTTGAAAGTATCCGGGTAGGTTTTCAGCATACCCTGCACACCCTCAGGCACCTTGTCCGCATACTTGGACAGGTTCTGGGCGGTGATGGTGAACACTACCTTGTCATTTTTGAAAGGGTCCGGGTGGTGCTGGCCGGGGCGGGTATATTCCTTGGGGATATCCTTCTTCTGGATACCACCGGTCCAGTCCGGAATGCCAAGGCCAGTGGAAACGGCTTTCCCGTTACCTTTGACGTCAGCCCCGAACGGAGTCAGGGATTTACCCAACTTTGCCGCTTCTTGCGCGGACACGGCAGCCTGCACATTGGCCGCTACGCTCAGTGACAGCGCAAGCGCGCTGCCCATGGCGGTCAATTTCTTCAACATGATTGCTCTCCGAATAAACGGGCCGGAAACCCGGCCCGGAAAAAATTAAAAAGAGTACTTAACAGAAACCGAAGCGTTGTTCCGGTCCGCCAGCTTGTTGGAATATTTGGCGCCCCAGAAGCTGGTGGCAGACATGCCCACTTCCAGGTTGTTCAGGTACACAAAATCCAGCCCCAGTGTGGCGGCCTTGCGGTCTTCCATGAAGTTACCACCGATCGGGGAATTGCCGTTCACATCGTGGGCAATCCGCACGCTCGGGCTCATGGAAATACCGGCGAAAATATTGTTGTAATCCGCCTTCAGGACCGCACGATAACCCCAGGATGTGTCATCCAGATTATATTTATTGGGATCATCCGGGCTCAGGATCTGGGCCTCGGAACCAAGAATGGCGGCAGTGGAGTTATATTCCAGTTCCGGGTTTTCCAGGCCTTCGATGTGCTCAACGCCAAGTTCAAGCAGCGCGATCAAACCATCGGTTCCCCAGGTCGGTCCGAAGTTGAAAATGCTGACCAGGGAGCCGTTATAGCTTTCCACTTCGTCGTAGAAGTAATAGAGCTGACCTTCCTGCACCGCCGTGTTGGAACTCAGGCAGCTACCACCAAGCTCTGCCCGCACACAGTGCGGAGTCAGATCACCCAGGGTTGGGGCCGGATTTGCTGCTGCACCTGCCAGAGACTGGATCAGGTTGTCGCCGATTTCATTGATAATGGCACGCTCGGGCCGGTAAGCCAGTTCGCCCGCCAGAGACATGGTGCCGACGACAGTGTTGAAGCTGGCACCGAACATGTCCTGGTCTTCCACATAGGCCATCTGGTATTCAGTGGTGTCGATGGTTTCCGGAACACCCGCCAGCCCTGAGGTGTTGATCTTGTTGATGCGCGAACCCACCACAGGGGTACGTGCATGAGTGCGGGTATAGTAAAGCGCGAATTCCGTACCATTCAGGGCTTCGGCAAAATAACGATAGGCCAAACCAAACTGGCCATTATCCTTCGCGTCTTCATCACGAATCCGATCAACCGTTACCTGAGTGGCTTCATACTCGTAGCCAGGACCAAACTGGGCGGTGTAGGCAGCAAACGCATTTTCCAGACCCGGTGCGCCAGCCCCCAGAGCGACGACACGGCCATCAATAATCACGTTGTCAGCACCCCTGCCCGGGAATGCATCATGAGTGGAGAAGTAGGTCCCCGCCGGCGCATCTTCCGAGTTTTCCCACTCGAACTGGTAGAAACCTTCCAGTGTGGCGTTAAAGGTCAACCCGTAGGAAAAGTACAAGCTGTCCAGCGGTAGCAGGGCTTCCTTGATTTCGGAGCCAGGCAAACGCAGCGCATTGAGGTCGAAGTAGTTGGCAGTATTCACACCACCTTGCATGAACAGGGCTTCGCCCCAGTTGATCACCTGCTGCCCCAGACGTACGTTCAGGGGTTTCTCGAACAGATCGAAACTCCCCCAGACATAGGCATCCAGCATACGGGCACGCTGGCCAGCATAACGCTCTGCATCACTGTTGAAATCGTCACCGATACCATTGTTGGCATAATCGGAATATGTGGCATAACGGGTAAACCCGTTACCCGGCACGAAGGGGCCCGATTTCATGAGGGCACCACCATCATGATCACCGCCCATGATCTGCTGATCATGGAACGCTGTGGCGCGAACAAACATGCCATAACGCCCCTGCCAGTTCAGCTCCATCTCCGGGGTAATCTTGTAGACCAGAGACGCCAGCCCCGTGTCAAAGTTGTTGTTGGCGTCGTTCTTGTTGACCTGGGAACCATAACCTTTGAGGGTCATGTCAACCACATCTTCGTTGGCCGCCAACATCCGGTCCTGCCCTTCTGTGCGGAACAACGCACCCACAGACAGAGCGGTATCCAGTCGACCGGACCAGTCAGGATTATCGAATTGAAGCTGAACCGCAGAGGCAGGAATTGACAAGCTGGTAAGGGCTGCAGCACCAGCAACAGCCATCGCTAACCTGGTTTTGCGCAGGGGATTATTATTCATGTAGCTCTCCGAATTGCCATGCATGGCTTTATTGTTCTTGCCTGGGTCACGGCTTCTCCCATTGCGACATCGGTCCCATCATTCTCTCCGATGCACACCGCCACCCAGACTAAGTCTTAATTCTTACATATCGGGACCAAAAAGAAATCCCCCCTCAGTGTACATTTAACGACCAGCCAGTCATCACTATTTTGTGCATTCCAGGGGCTGCCCGACAATCAGGCCCCCAGTATGCGCCCTAGAACCTCGCCCAAATTATCCGAGGCCTGCTTTTTGACCCCCTGCAAGGCATTTTGCAGCTGCCCACGGCGGCCAGGCTCCAGCTTCGCCATACGCGCGGCCGCGTTGGCCAGTCGAGCAGCAATCTGAGGGTTAATCCTGTCGAGTCGGGTCAGTGCCGCAGCAAACAGACGATACCCTTCCCCGTCGGGGGAATGGAAAGCCGACGGATTGCCATTGGCCAGAGTGCCCACCAGGGCCCGCACCCGATTCGGAACGGTCCAGTCAAAAGCAGAATGCGCCATCAATTCCTCTATTCTGGGCAGGCTCGCCGGCCCGGGAACGGCAGCCTGAACGGCAAACCACTGATCCATAACCAGGGCTTCATCAGACCAGCGTTCAGCAAACTGGGCCAGCGCCTGATTGGCACCTGCCAGGTTGTAATGCACCAGAATCCGCAGTGCGGCCAGCTCTTCGGTCATGCAAAGTGGCAATTCGAACAGCTCGACAGCCAGGCGCTGCGCCTCCGGATGACCGGACGCCGCCAGGTAATCCAGCGCCAGATTGCGCAACTGGCGACGCCCCATGGCACGGCCATCCATTTCCAGCTCGGTGGCAATCAGATTCTCCGCCAGGGATAGCCAGTGGGTCTGCAGCGCCTTGCCCAGGGCCTGCTTCATGGCTTGGTGGGCCACATGCACGCTGCCCGGATCCAGGGGGGAATGTCTGTCCCCCAGAGCCACCTCTCCAGGCAATGACAGCAGCAGAGCGGCCTGGGCAGGATCTTCATCGGCCCGGCCGATCACTTGCTCCAGCACTGGCAGCAGCGTTTGCGCCTCGGCCGCTGCGCTACCCTCCCCCTTCACCAGACGATCCAGTGCAGAGAAATAAAGCCGCTGGGCGGCGCTCCAGCGACAGTAACCATCACTATCGAGGGCCAACAGGCGACACAGCTGATCGTGATCGTAGGCGTAATCCAGCACTACCGGGGCAGAAAAACCGCGCAGCAAGGAAGGCGTAACCGGGCCTGGAGCATCAAAACTGAGGGTCTGTGCTTCCCTGTCGAGAATAATGACTTTCTCCCTGTTTCCCTCAGCATCGAGCGGTAACGGCTCACCGGCCTCATCCAGCAGAGCCAGACGTACCGGGATCATCAGCGGTTGCTTCTCCGCCTGTCCCGGGGTCGGCGGGGTGTGTTGACGGAAAGAGATCTGGTACTCGCCCTCTTTCCAGCCATCGGTCACCGTCAGCACCGGCGTACCTGCCTGGCTGTACCAGCGCTTGAACTGGGTCAGATCCCGGCCAGAGATCTCCTCCATACAGGCGACAAAGTCATCACAGGTGACGGCCTGACCATCAAACCGCTCGAAGTACAGGTCCGTGGCGCGACGAAAATCCTCACTCCCCAACAGGTGATACTGCATGCGGACAATTTCAGCGCCCTTTTCGTAGATCGTCAGGGTGTAGAAATTATCGATTTTCTGGTATTCCGCCGGCCGCACCGGGTGTGCCATGGGCCCCTGATCCTCCGGGAACTGGTGGTTGACCAGAAAGTCCACATTCTCCACCCGCTGAACCGCAGCGGAGTTCATGTCAGCAGAAAACTGCTGGTCGCGAAATACGGTGAAGCCTTCCTTGAGGCTGAGCTGAAACCAGTCCCGACAGGTGACCCGGTTACCCGACCAGTTATGGAAGTATTCATGGGCAACCACGGATTCCACCCGCTGAAAACCGGCATCCGTGGTGGTCGACGGATGGGCCAGCACACAGGCGGTATTGAAGATATTGAGACCCTTGTTTTCCATGGCCCCCATATTGAAGTGGCTTACCGCCACGATCATGTAGATATCCAGGTCGTACTCACGCCCATACGTCTCTTCATCCCAGCGCATGGCATTCTTCAGGGACAGCATGGCGTGATCCAGCTTGTCCAGATCACGGTGCTCGGCGTAAAGCCGCAGCGACACCTGACGACCGGAACTGGTGGTATAGCTGTCTTCCAGGCAGGCCAGATCGCCGGCCACCAACGCAAACAAATAGCAGGGTTTCGGGAATGGATCTTCCCAGGTGACCCAGTGGCGATCGCCCTCCTCGCCTTGATTGACCGGGTTCCCATTGGATAGCAGCAGCGGGTAGCGCTTCTTGTCCGCTCGCACCGTGGTGGTAAACCGGGCCAGTACATCGGGACGGTCCGGAAAGAAGGTAATACGGCGAAAGCCTTCCGCCTCGCACTGGGTGCAGTACATACCATTGGAGCGATACAGCCCCTCCAGTGCGGTATTCTTTTCCGGTTCGATCAACACGACGGACGTCAGCGAGAAGGCCTGTGGAACGCTCTCGATGGTCAGCTGATCCTTCTCATAACGATATCTGTCTTCCGCAACGGGTTCGCCATTGATTGCCAGCGATTCCAGGGTCAGAAACTCACCATCCAGAACCAGATCACTGCCACTTTCCTGTGTATTCTCCGGGTTGCGACGAAGCTGCATGGTGCTTTTCACCCGGGTCTGACCATCCCGTAGATCCACGTCCAACTCCACATGATCGACAAGAAAAGCGGGCGGGGTGTAGTCAGCCAGGCGGGTGGTTTTTACATCAGCTTGCGGGCTATCCATGGGGGTACTCCAGAACAAAAGACGCAGACAAAAACGACAACACCCCGCTAAGCGGGGTGTTGTGACTATGCCATTTCACGGGCTGGCGGTCAGCCCGTTAATACAGCCATTATGGGGCTTCGATAAAGGGCGCTGCCGTATTGGAGCCATTCGGCGCGGACCCTACAGCGGTTTGAGAGGGTGACAATACGAAACTGGCAACCTGGGTCTGCAATTCTGCGGTCGCCACGTTCTCACCATTGGTAGCCGGCTGACCACTTGCCTCGTTGGGGCGCAACAGGGAAGCGTGATGCCCGATGGTCAGATTTACCAGAGTGTTGGCCGCGGACACATCCACAAGCCCCGGTCCAGTCTGACCGGCACCCAATAGGGCCGCCAGCGGAGTGGTGCCTGCCAGCGGCGCACCAGCAGCACTATTTGGTACAACCTTGTCGGCAGTATAGACCTTGGCATCACCCAGGCCAGACGCGTCACCGCCCCCGACAATCTGCTGCACCAGCACCGGTACGCCAAGCGATCCCAGGGTTTCAGCGAAGTTTACCGGGTCACCGGAATCCACCGCACTCTGTGCCACATACAGGAAGCGTTCAAAGTTGGTGGTACCTTTCTGGACGCCTGCAGCTGCCAGACCTGCCTCTATCACCGGACCAAAGGTCTGGGAGTTGTTCAGGATCTGTGTCAGCTGGCTACCGCCGGCGGAAACCACCAGTCCACCCAAAGGCTTGAGATTGCTGGAAAAACCAACGCTGCCTTCAGCACCAATCGCCATCTGGTTAACGGTGGAGTAAACCGTGCCTACGATACCGCCCAGGGAAGCACCAACAGCCTTTACGTTGCTGGTATCCAGGGTACCCAGACCCGCATTACCCAATGTGGTACTGATGCTGTCGAGACTGGCATTCAGGTTGAGCAGATCCATGACTGACTGGCGCATGTTATCGCGGGTGTTGTTCAGCACCGCCAGATTGATGAACTGCGCCCCAGAACCGCCCGGATCATTGAAATGCCGCTCGGCGGGCGCATCTGCTCCGTAGAGGGCTCCGAAGGGAATTAACGGAGAGCTCTCTACATTAAGCGCCGCGAACTGGCTGCCCGAAGTAACACCATGCAAGGGCAAGTCAACAGCAACGGTGGCCACACACACAGAGGCAAGACTGTGGGCAAGAGCAACCACGGAGGCCCTGTCACTGGTGATGCCGTGGATATAGATAACCACCGGGTAACCAGAGGGGAGAGCCGTCTGGCAATCCAGGCCACCGAAAGCCGGGTTGGAGGGAACATGATCCGGCTCTGGCAAGGTCACCTGCAAAGGCACGGACTCAACGCTTCTCTGCGCCGCAAACGGATAACGGTAGGTCACATTATAGGTCATGCCATCAGCATCCACCGGCGGTAATGCCGGTGCACCTGGTGGCAATTCTGCGCTTAACGCCCCACCCAGAGTTTGATCGGCCACCCAGCTATCCTGGGTGTAGCTCATCTTCATGGTGGTATCGGGCGTTGTCAGGTAATACGGCAACTTGATAAAACCGGTATAAAGGGAACCGACGCCAGCGGGCAGCGCACCGCCAGTCAGAACATTGAGGTCAATGCCGGTTGCTGCAGACATGCCATTATCGCGCGCCTTGGGGGTGCTCAACAGGCCTGCACCCTCCAGATTTGTCGAGTTGGCCACTGCGGTGCCGGCATCAATGCCCAGACCAACCTGAGCCTGAACCAGGGCTGCACGGGGTGCCGCCATAGCAACCAGAGGCGCCTGGGGATCCGTGGTCGTAAAGGTGTAGGAAATGGCGATGCTATCCTTTGCCTGCTCAGCACTGAGAGCGCCACCGGAAAGCGTTTGCAGAACACCAGAAGCGATGGTTTCCCAGCCGGCAATGGCATTACGCACCGGCTGCAGAGCAGGGGTTACGGCTGGTGTCGTTTCCCCAAGCGTGTCGTAGCTGCTGGACGGGGTGATAGGATCACCGGCACTGTCCAGCACGCCATTGGTGACAAATACCAGATACTTGGTCTTGGCCTGCAGGGGTTCCTGAGGAATCACGCGCAACACATTGTTGGTGCCGCCATCCAGGGACACCACCTCAGCACTGGCAGCAGGCCAGTTAGCGGGGGCCTGAACACCGACGATATTGGCGGGATCCAGCGCATCATTGCCGCCAGTATCCAGCGGGATCAGAAACACATTCGGCGAAGCACATTGCGCCATTGCCTGAGCAAGAGTCGTGCAAATGCTGGCCGGATCAATGCTGCCACCGGCAAAGCCGATGTCAAAATAAGCGTTGGTAGAAAAGCCGTCCAGGCTATTAATTGCCGCCTCTACCGGATTGGTAGGAGCGCCCACGTCAGCCGTACCGTCGCTACTGGCCGCTGCAGCAAAGAGGATATCCGTATTCAACGGCAGATCGGAGGTCAAAGGATCGAAACGGGGGTATGTTCCGATTTGAAGTGCGCCCTCACTCTGATCGGGAACGGTATCACTGCCGCCACCACAGGCCGCCAGTGCCAGGGCCACTGCCGCAGGCAGTACTTTCTTGTAGATATGCATGGGTTCTCCCAAACCATTTGTTATCTTTTTTATTTCTGACTGTGCCGCAATCTCCCATAACCCAGCCAGAAAGACATCGTCCGCGTGCACCGAGTCTGCGTCGGCTAAGCTACACAACGGAGTTGTCACCTAGGAAGAATACAGTATGTTACGAAGAGCACCAACGGTCTTTGGCGGGAAAAGATGAGCGTTAGTCCGACAGGCGGTATCCGGGCGACGACCAGCCAGTCACCACCCGTGAGGAAGGGACAGCAGGGCTATTGCAGCCGATCAGGGGCTCGCAAGGTCACCGGCTGCTCTTCCGGTGCCTCATCCCCGCTCTTGCACTGCTGCTCCATGTAGCCTGTGCGCTCCTCCTCCGGCAGGTTGCGGGCCTCCCAGGCGATGACCGCCTGCAGACAGGTTTCGCGCTGCTCACGGGTCAACGGCCGACCATCCGCCCATTTGCCGGTTTCAATAGCGCGCCGCATATTGTCGCAGACCTCCGGGGTCATGGCGGCGATCAGGTCGTCAAAGCTCTGGTAGGTCATATCGGTAACTCATTTTAAAACGGCAGCATGCCAAACGTCTGGTGCACATCCTGGGTGGTCGTCGCGGCTGTAGGAGCTTGCTCGCAGGCGAAAACGGTTCGGCTGCAAGCAGCCTCCTACAGACACACCATCAACTGCTGTCACCGGGGCGAGTACTCCAACCCAGCTTGGAACGACAGGCCTGGTAGAAATCATGACCAGGCGGATGGATCAGGTGCAACCGGTGAGGTTTCTTGCGAATGGCGATTACATCATCCACCTGCAGGCGAATCCCGGCGGTGCCATCGCAGCTGACCAGCGGGCGGACCTTTTCGGTAGTGATATGAATCTTGATCTCGCTGTCACCGGCCACCACCAGCGGACGGCTGGTAAGGGTATGGGGATTGAGCGGCACCATTACCATGGCATCCAGTTTCGGGTGCATGATGGGGCCGCCACCTGACAGCGCATAGGCGGTGGAGCCGGTGGGGGTAGAGATGATCAGGCCGTCAGACCGCTGGCCATAGACGAAGTGGCCATCAATCACCAGCTCAAAATCGATCATATGTACGCTGTCACCGGACAGCAGCACCACATCATTCAGGGCGCACCCTTCACCCACCACCGTCTTGCCGCGACGGACTTCCAGGTCCAGCAGGAAGCGCTTTTCAGTGGTGTACTCCCCGTCCAGCACCTGCCCTACCCGGCTTTCGATTTCTGACGGCAGGATGTCGGTGAGAAAGCCCAGATGACCACGGTTGACGCCCAGCACCGGCACATCAAAACGGGACAAGGTACGGGCTGCGCCCAGCAGGCTGCCATCACCACCGACCACAATGACCAGGTCGCAGGCTTCGCCCATCTGCGCAGCAGAGGCTGCCTGTAAGCCCATTTCCGGGAGGCTGCCGGAAATGTTCTTGTCGAGAATAACGGTACAGTCCCGCCCGTTGAGAAAGTGGATCAACTGGCGCAGGGAATACAACGCCTGCTCACTTTCAGAGCGGGCGATCAGGCCAATATTGCGGAATTTGTTGCTAAAGCTCTCTTGCGCCACACTAATCCTGGGCAGCCGCAGCTGCATCCGGTGGAGGGCTTGCCCGCCATCCGGTGAGCAATTACCCCTGTGTCAGGTACTCGCTCAGGTTAGCAGCATTGGCATTCAGGCCGCCATCCAGAACGATTACGTCCAAGCCGGCGTTTTTTAACAGAAAAGCCGCCGTGGCGCTACGTCGACCTGTATCACAATAGGCAATGTAGGTCTTGCTCGGGTCCAGCAGGCGGGATTTCAGACGCAACACGTTCAGCGGCATATTGGTAGCACCCACCAGGTGCTCCTGGTCGAATTCATCGCTGGTGCGCACATCCAGCCACCAGGCGCCCTTTTCTGCCGCGTCCAGTACATCCTCAGCGGGCATGGTGTTGATGATCGGCTCGCGCAGCAGGGCATCAAAGTCCTGGCGCTCCAGCTTCATCAACACCCCATCGGTAGCCATGGACACAGTGGCATTACGGGGCTTGCCGGAAAGCAGCGCCTCTTCGCCGAACCACTGCCCTTCTTCCAGCATGGCGACGGGGGTCGGTGCACTATCCCCCATGCTGATGGCCACCTCACAGACACCCTCTTTGAGGATATAACAGCAATCTGCTGCCTCCCCCTGACGAATGATCACTTCCCCCTGCTTGTGACGATGGGCTTTCAGGCGACGGAAGATTTCCAGAATATTGGTGGGCGGGACCCGGTGAAACAACTTGGATTTGAGCAACCGAATCATCCACTCACGATCATTCTGGTAAGCGGAATTGGCGTTGATGTCGAGGATCACGTAACCCGCTGACTGATCCCAGGAAAGAATGGTATCCAGCCGAAAACTGTCAAACCGGACCACACTGACCTCGGTCAGCGCCCTCGCCGTACTCCGGCGCGGCTGGGCATGCTCCAGCGGATGCCAGGATGCGGTATCTCCGGCACTGACAGTACGGGTTTTGCCAGCTTCATCGGTAAGCTCTACCTTACCGCTGAGCAGATAGATGGTGGTGTTGTCCTTGTCACCAAGCGAAAAAAGGGCATCTCCTGACGAATAACGGCACACCTCCTGCTGATCCAGGAGCCAGTCCAGCTGGTCTCCAGACAGCGCATTCACTGGCACAAAGGTCTGCAAAAGGCTTTTATCAATGGATTCCTGTGCCATAACTGCCGCTCCCGGTGTTCTTATTGTGACAACAACATCATGCTTTCAGCGTAGACAATGCAAAAAACCTACCATTTTTCAGGAAAATGGCACTGACTCACATTCCGGCTTCAGCGAAAACGCAAAACGTTATCGATGGCGGAGTCGTTGCGACAGTTCGGGCAACGGTTGGCATTGCAATCCGATACCCCAGGCTTGAACTGGTTAGGCACTTCCACCCGGATCACACGTTTGCCACAGGCCTGCTGCTCAGAGCCTATTGGCACCTGGCATACAGGGTTTTCGTAATGCGCCAGCCAGGCCCGGTAATGGTCTTCGGTCACCAGACACTTACGCGCCGCGAATGCCACCGGGTTTTCCATATAGTTGCCAATCTGGTCAGCGGAAATTGAGATATGCCCCGCGCCGGGATGAAAGGCGATAAAGCTGAGACCCAGATTTTCCAGTTTCTCAAGTACCTTCTGTGCACCGGTGTTGGCCTCTTTAACCCGATTGCGCTTGAGCTCACCCAGCTCTTCCTTGAGCTGACTGATCAAATCATCGCGGGTCAGCACGTCCATTTCCTTGGCATGAATCTGCTCGGATAGCTTCGCCCGCTCCTCCTCGATACGCTGCTCCAGGGCCAGCTTGTACTGTTCGGTCAGCACCTCCAGTTCGCTGCCCTGGGTCTTACTTTGATGGCTCTGCTCTTCCAGACTCTGAGACAGTGACAGGACCTGGGCCTTGAGAGAATCGTTCTGCTCACGAAGGGCCACATTCTGGGATTTAAGCGATTTAAACTGCCCCAGCACCTTTTCCAGTTGGGCATTGAGGATTTCTTCTTTCTGCTGAGCGGCGTAACGGAGTTTGCCCACCTCTTCGGACTGGGAGTTCTCAAGCGTCTGTACCCGCAAACGCAGCTCCTTGATGATACGAGCAAGCCGAACCCTCTCCTCATCAGCCTCTTTCTTGTTCTGACTGTCTTCAGGGGCAATGGTGGGAGCCTTGGCTTCTGCACCGATGACTGGCGGCGCGGCGGCCGGGCTGGAATCCAGCTCGTCATCAATCTCCAGGCCCAATTTAGGACCACGCTCACGAATGGTGTCGCGAATGGCGATAAAGTCGTTGGCTCCGGGCTTCATACCCGGATCCCACATCTGATCCTGGTGCCAGGCCACCGGACACTGGCTGCGGCAGGCCAGGCGGATCGGCCCGGCCCCCATATCCGGCCCCTGCCCCGCATGCTCCGCAAGATGGCGCAGCGGTACATTCCAGGTGGTGTCGGCCATGCCGTCTTCGTCAAAATCGATGGTAAAAAGGACTAGCGAGCGAACCCGCAACTGGCCATTGACCAGACAGTAGGCGCCACGGACTTCCTTGTCGGCAAATTCAGGCACACCCACCATGCCATCCAGGATCGCCTCAAAATCCGCGTACAGCATGCTTTTGGTAATGCCCCGATGATCAAAAAACAGAATCGCTTCGGACGTCACGGAGGATAGAGGCATGTGTCCTTCCTTCCCTTGAGAATTATTGTAGTTGACCACTGACTCGCCACAACATCACTCTCTGCAAGATCCAGAAAACACAGTAGCGACGGCGAAGTCAGGGTGCTGCCAATTATAGTCAGCCCCTAATAAAAGAGTGTGACCTGAATGGCAGTAAAAAAAAAGCATACGAGAATGCGCCCATCACTATGCCGCAAAGCACCTGACGAAGACCAATAACGGCATCACGTTGCCGGAATAATATGTATTAAAGAGGGGGATCAACCGCGAAGGCTTAACGAATAGGGATGAGGCAGGCAAACCGAAGAGGGGGTGATACGGAGAGGAATCAGAGCTCCTCTCCGTCGTCCACCCAGCTGTCTTCTTCCTGCCACTCTTCCAGGCATTCCAGCAGCTGTTTCTCTTCCAGTCGCTCTTCCAGATAGTCTTCCATTTGCTTGTCCTCCTTGTCTTTTCAGTGTTTTGGACCTGAAATTAGACAAGGTTTAGGTGACAAGTTCATGAAATAGAACGCTTCACGCCCGATGCTAGACGCCAAATGCAATAAAACTGAGCAAGGCACAACGAGACACAATACATCAGGCGCCCAACAAAGGATGACGGGGAAACAGAAACAAAAAAGGCCCCCATCAATGGGAGCCTTTAATGCTGAATAGTGGCGGAGCGGACGGGACTCGAACCCGCGACCCCCGGCGTGACAGGCCGGTATTCTAACCAACTGAACTACCGCTCCACTTTTCCTTTCGGAACTCTTCACTCTTAAAACTTGGTGGGTGGTGACGGGATCGAACCGCCGACCCTCTGCTTGTAAGGCAGATGCTCTCCCAGCTGAGCTAACCACCCGCATCGCGTTGCGAAGTGGGCGCCATTTTAGGGATTGCGCCCGGGGTGTCAACGGCTTTTTTTCAGAAAAAGGTCCGTTTGCCTAGAAAATGGTCGGAACGGCTAAATCTTGGGCAGAACAGAGGGGGTCAGGAGCAAGTTACAAGTTTCAAGGAGCAAAGCGCGAGCATGGATAAGAGCCAATCCCAGGGCTTACGAGCCGCGCCGTAAGGGCACGGGGACGCGAGCACGGCCCCTCAAAACGGAAAAGCCCAACCCGCGCCTTGCAACTTTGAACTTTCAACTCTATTCCGCCTCCAGCGCCTCGATACGCGCCTTGGCCTCCTCCAGGGTAAATTTCCCCAGCACCGGCTGTCCGTTCGGTTTGGCAATCAGATAATGGTGCACATCCAGCGCCCAGGTCTGCCGGTTCAGCTCACCTTCCTCGATGATGGAGTAGCCACTCTGACCCCAGCTGATGGCATTGCCGATCATGCCTCACCCACCACACGACGCACGATAATGTCAGCCAGATCATCCAGCGTCAGGGAACCAGCCCGGTCGAACCAGTTGGGCGCCCAACCCGTCATGCCGGTAAGCAGACGGCGGATAATGAAAGGGTCATCCCGAAAAACCCCTTGCTCATGCAGGGCATTGAGTGCATCCAGCCAGAGTTGCTCATAAATGGCGCGCAACTCCAGCGCCTTGCGCTGTTTGTCTTCACTCAGGCACCGCCACTCTGTCACCAGCACGGTCATGGCCTCGGCGGTATCGCCAACAATGGATTGCAACTCCGCCCGCACCAAGGCCCGCAACTGCCCTTGCGGCGAGCTTTCTGCCGCCACGGCCCGACGCAGGCGATCCGTATTGAACTGGATCACCTCTTCCATCACCGCGTAGAGAATATCTTCCTTGCTCTTGAAATGATGGAAGATAGAGCCGCTCTGGATACCCACGGAAGCAGCGATATCCCGCACCGTGGTGCGATCAAAGCCCTTATCCCGAAACAGGTGGGCAGCCGCGCTGAGCAAACGCCCGCGGGGAGAATCATCGATTCCATTAATTGCCAGTGACTCAGCCATTGGTATCCTCTTTTTTGTATCCCCGCATTATCCCGATTCCGGGCTGCAAGCTGCAAGCCAGGGAGTGCGCAGCCTTCCATTAGCCTGTACAGGCTTTTTGCCTGCAGCTTGAAACTGACTCTTGCCAAACCAAGCGCTTGCTTGGTAGCTTACGAGACCACGCTTTTACACGCAAATGGAGCCACCATGACCGAGCCCGTTCGCATCGGCTGTGCCGCCGGATTTTGGGGCGACACCAACAGCGCCGCTTTCCAGTTGGTCAAGCAGGCCGAGATCGATTATCTGGTGTTCGACTATCTGGCCGAGGTCACCCTTTCGATCATGGCCGGGGCCCGCATGAAGGACCCCAGCGCTGGTTACGCCCACGACTTCGTCAATAATGTCATGGCACCGCTGGCCAAGGACATCAAAGCAAAGAACATCAAGGTGGTCAGTAATGCCGGTGGGGTAAACCCCCGCGCCTGTCGCGAGGCCCTGGAAAAGGTGTTCGAGGCCGCCGGGATCGAAATGAAAATCGCTCTGGTAGAAGGCGACGACCTGAACCCGCGCCGCAACGACTTTTCCGATGTGACGGAAATGGATACCGGCGCTCCCCTGCCCCCCATGACAGTCACCATGAATGCCTACCTGGGCGCCTTGCCCATCAAGGCGGCCCTGGATGCTGGCGCCGATATCGTGCTCACCGGCCGCATCGCAGATTCCGCCGTAGTACTGGGCCCTCTCATGCATGAATTCGGCTGGGCTGAAGACGACTACGACAAACTGGCTCAGGGCTCCCTCGCCGGCCATGTAATCGAGTGCGGCGCCCAGTGCACCGGCGGCAACTTCACCGACTGGCGTGATGTGCCTGACTTCCACAACATGGGCTTCCCCATTGCCGAATGCTTTGACGACGGCCACTTCATCATTACCAAGCCGGACAACACCGGCGGCCTGGTGACCACCGCCACCGTTGGCGAACAGATCGTCTATGAAATCGGCGATCCCCGTGCCTACATGCTGCCCGATGTGGTCTGCGACTTTACCCGGGTTCAGCTGGAACAGGTAGGCGACAACCGGGTCAGTGTCAGCGGAGCCAAAGGCCTGCCGCCCACCGACAGCTATAAAGTCTCCGCCACCTACCCGGACGGCAACCGTATCACCGCCTCCTTCCTGATGGGCGGCATCGACGCCCCGCAGAAAGGCCAGGTGGTAGCCGACGCCATCCTGAAAAAGGTGGACGGCCTGTTCAAGCAACTGGGCATGGCCCCCATGCGCGAGACCAGCGTGGAAATCCTCGGCAGCGAAGCCACCTATGGGGCCCAGGCCCGCCGCAGCGACACCCGCGAAGTGGTGGTCAAGATCGGCGCGCTGCACGATGACAAGAAAGCCCTGGGTTTGTTTGCCAGAGAAATAGCCCAGGCCGCCACCGGCATGGCTCCGGGACTGTCCGGCCTGGTAGGCGGACGCCCCAAGCCGTTCCCGCGCATTCGACTGTTCTCCACCCTGGTCAGCAAGAACACGATTCCAGTGACTGTGGACCTGGACGGCAACACCATACCGGTGAACATTCCTGCCGGAAGCGCCTTTAACCCCGACACTCTGCCAGATGACAGCCGTGGCGATACCACTACCGGCGAAGTCGCCGTGCCACTGATCAAGCTGGCCTGGGCTCGCAGCGGCGACAAGGGCAACCATGCCAATATCGGCGTCATCGCCCGCCAGCCGGAATACCTGCCCTACATCAATACAGCCCTCACGGAAGACGCCGTGGCCCTGTATATGCAGCACGTACTCGACCCGGACACCGGCAGCGTCAGCCGATGGTCAATGCCGGGCATGAATGCCTACAACTTCCTGCTGAAAAATGCCCTGGGCGGTGGCGGCATCGCCTCTCTTCGCATAGATCCGCAGGGTAAGGCGTTTGCGCAGCAGTTGCTGGATATGCCCATCCTCGTCAGCCAGGCCATCGCTGACGAAGTTGGTGCATGATTTTGATTTTAGCGTCGGACGTCGGACGTCCGACGCTTTAAACCAATTAGATAAGGGAATCCCATGTCATACCGTTCCGTTTTCAAGCCCGACCTGTTTGCCGGCCAGAACATCATCGTCACCGGCGGCGGTTCCGGCATTGGTCGCTGCACCGCCCATGAACTGGCTTCCCTCGGTGCCCGTGTGGTGCTGGTTGGTCGCAAGCAGGAAAAACTGGATGCCGTGGCGGCGGAAATCGAGGAAGACGGCGGCCAGGCCATCGGCTTCGCCTGCGACATCCGTGACGAAGAAGTGGTCAAGGCCACCGTTGCCGAGATCTACAAGGCCGTCGAGGTGGTTCACGGCCTGGTCAATAACGCCGGCGGCCAATTCCCCTCGCCACTGGCGCTGATCAGCCAGAAAGGCTGGGAAACCGTGGTGCGCACCAACCTCACCGGTGGCTTTCTGATGGCCCGGGAAGTGTTCACCCAGGGCATGAACCGTAATGGCGGCGCCATCGTCAACATTGTCGCCGACATGTGGGGCGGCATGCCCGGCATGGGTCACTCCGGCGCCGCCCGGGCCGGCATGGTCAACTTCACCCAGACCGCCGCCTACGAATGGGGCAGCTGCGGGGTTCGCGTCAACGCCGTGGCACCGGGCTGGATCATGTCCAGCGGCATGGACACCTATCCGGAAGGCTTCAAGCAGACCCTGAAAACCCTGCGTGCCGCCGTACCGCTCAAGCGCATGGGCAACGAATCCGAGGTATCCGGAGCCATCTGCTTCCTGCTCAGCGATGCCGCCGCCTTTATCAGTGGCGACACCCTGCGCATCGACGGCGCTGCCAGCCAGGGCAACGTGGCGATCTTCCCACTGCCCGACCACGACAAGAGCGAGCCGTTTGACGGCTTCCACCGTGCCACCACCCCCGATGTCTTCAAGGACCTGTAATGTCAGTCATTGAATCCGCACTGGACCCGAACAGCGAGGAATACCGGCAGAACCGCGAGGCCCTGCTGGCGGCAGTGGAAGAATTCCGCGCCATTGAGCAGGCCGTGGTGGATACCGCCGAGAGCAAGCGTGCCAAGTTCGAAAAACGCGGCCAGCTGCTGCCCCACGAGCGTATCTCCCGGCTGCTGGACACCGGCTCGCCGTTCCTGAGCCTGATGAACCTGGCCGGTTACAAGATGCACGACGACAAGGACGGCACCGAAGCCGGCGGCAGCACCATTGCCGGCATCGGCTATGTGTCCGGTGTCCGTTGTCTGGTGACCGCCTCCAATTCCGCCATCAAGGGCGGCACCATCTCCCCCTCCGGCCTGCACAAGACCCTGCGCCTGCAACGCATCGCCATGGAGAACAAGCTGCCCGTGGTCAGCCTGGTGGAGTCCGGCGGCGCCAACCTGAACTACGCGGCAGAAGTGTTCGTGGATGGCGCCCGCACCTTTGCCAATCAGGCACGGTTGTCCGCCGCCGGCATCCCGCAGATCACCGTGGTACACGGCAATGCCACCGCCGGTGGCGCCTATCAGCCGGGTCTGTCCGACTATGTGGTAGTGGTACGCGAGCGCGCCAAGATGTTCCTGGCCGGCCCGCCCTTGCTGAAAGCCGCCACCGGCGAAATCGCCACGGATGAGGAACTGGGCGGAGCGGAAATGCACAGTGGTACCGCAGGCACCGCCGAATACCTGGCAGAAAACGACGCCGACGGCATCCGTCAGGCCCGGGACCTGGTCAAGCTGCTGGGCTGGCGCCGGGCGGCACCGGACAGCAACGCTTTCGAGCCACCCCGCTATGGCGCCGAAGAGCTGCTCGGCGTGGTGCCCGCTGATGCCAAGAAACCCTACGATGTGCGCGAGATCATCGCCCGCATCGCCGACGGCTCTGACTTTCTCGATTTCAAGAACGACTGGGACAGCGCCACCGTGTGCGGCTGGAGCACCATCGAAGGCAAGCCCGTGGGCATCATCGGCAACAATGGTCCGATCACCCCGCGAGGCGCTGCCAAGGCCGCCCAGTTCATCCAGCTCTGCGACCAGACACGCCGACCATTACTGTTCCTTCACAACACCACCGGCTTCATGGTGGGCACTGATGCGGAACAAAACGGTGTCATCAAGCACGGCTCGAAAATGCTGCAGGCCGTGGCCAACGCTCGAGTGCCGAAGATTTCCATCGTGGTCGGTGGCTCCTACGGTGCCGGCAACTATGCCATGTGCGGCCGCGGCCTGGACCCGCGCTTCATCTTTGCCTGGCCCAACTCCAAGGTCGCCGTAATGGGTGGCCAGCAGGCCGGCATGGTGCTGCGCATCGTGGCCGAGGCCAAGCAGCGCGCCAACGGCATTGAGCCTGACGAGAAGGTACTCGACATGCTTCAGCAGACCACCGCCCAGAAACTCGACAGCCAGTCCACCGCCCTCTACGGCACGGCCCGGCTGTGGGACGACGGCATCATTGACCCCCGCGACACACGCCGTGTGGTGGCCTATGCCCTGGACATTTGCGCCGATGCCCAACACCGCGAGCTGCACCCGAATGCGTTTGGGGTGGCAAGGCTGTGAAGCAATTGATAATGGAGAATTGATAATTGATAACGGCGCAAACCAGGCATGAATTAACTTGCAAGTCAGCCTCCGCGCGTCCTGTTTTTCGTTATCAATTATCCATTTTCAATTATCAATTCTTCCCCGGCATTTCCGGCAAAAACTGACACAACAGAACATAGAGAACACAACAGGGAGTAACCCATGCTTTTCACTCAAGAACACGAAGAACTGCGCCGCACAGTCCGCAACTTTGTCGAGAAAGAACTGAACCCCCACGTCAAAGAATGGGAAGAAGCCGGTCGCTTCCCCATCCATGAGGTGTTCAAGAAGATGGGCGATCTGGGCCTGCTCGGGGTCACCAAGCCGGCAGAGTTCGGCGGCATGGGTCTGGACTATTCCTACGGCATGGTCATGGCCGAGGAAATGGGCCGCACCCACTGCGGCGGCGTCCCCCTCTCCACCGGGGTACAGACCGATATGGCCACCCCGGCCCTGGCCCGTTTCGGCTCCGACGAGCTGCGCCAGAATTACCTGGCCCCGGCCATTGCCGGTGACATGGTGGCCTCCATCGCCGTGTCCGAGCCCCATGCCGGTTCCGATGTGGCTGCCATCAAGACCACCGCCACCAAGGACGGCGACGACTACGTGATCAACGGCACCAAGATGTGGATCACCAACTCGCCCAGCGCCGACTGGTTCTGCCTGCTTGCCCAGACGTCCGAGGGCAAACCGCACATGAACAAGTCACTGATCATCGTGCCCAAGGATGCCGGCGGCATCACCGTGGACAAGCCCCTGCACAAGCTGGGCATGCGCTCCTCGGAAACCGCCCAGGTGTTCTTCGACAACGTACGTGTTCCCCAGCGCAACCTGATCGGCCAGGAAGGCATGGGCTTCATGATGCAGATGATCCAGTTCCAGGAGGAACGTCTGTTCGCCGCCGCCAACAGCCTGATGGGCATGCAGCATGTGATCGACGAGACCATTGCCTATGCCAAGGACCGCCAAGTATTCGGCATGCCGTTGATCGACAACCAGACCGTGCACTTCCGCCTGGCCGAACTGCAGACCGAAGTGGAGTCCCTGCGTGCCCTCACCTACCGGGCCTGCGAGATGTACATCAACGGCAAGGATGTGCTGCAACTGGCCTCCATGGCCAAGCTGAAAGTGGGCCGCCTCAGCCGGGAAGTGGCTGACAGCTGCCTGCAGTACTGGGGCGGCAACGGTTTCATGTGGGACAACCCGGCCGGTCAGCTTTACCGTGATGGTCGCCTCGGCTCCATCGGCGGTGGCGCCGACGAAATCATGCTGGGCATTATCTGCAAGACCATGGACATCCTGCCGGGCAAGAAACGATAAGAGTTGCAAGAAACAAGTTTCAAGTTGCAAAGCGCGGACAAGGCTAAAGAAAACTGCATCGTCTTGCCCGCGCACAACCATTGCGGCGCGGCTAAAGCCTAGATCGTGTGGCACGCGCATCTTATTCGCGTTGCAACTTTCAACTTGAAACTTGCGACTGGTCATTCAAGCGAGAAAAGTCATGACGCTACCACAAACCGAAACGATAACGCTGAACCAGGACGGCCCGGTTCTGCACATCACCCTGAATCGCCCCGACAGCCGTAACGCCATGAGCCTGACCATGGTCAACGAGCTGATGGCCGTGTTTGCTGCCGTGGAAAATGATGCTGATGTCCGCGCCATCGTACTGCGCGGTGCCGGTGGTCACTTCTGTGCCGGCGGCGACATCAAGGATATGGCCGGTGCCCGCCAGCAGGCCGCCAGCGGCGACAGTGACGCCTTCCAGAAACTCAATCGCCGTTTCGGGGAAATGATCACCGCCGCCAACCACCAGCCCCAGGTGCTGATTACCGTGCTGGAGGGTGCTGTCTTGGGGGGCGGCTTTGGTCTGGCCTGCATTTCCGATGTGGCGCTTGCCCACACCGGCGCCACTTTCGGCCTGCCGGAAACCGGCCTGGGCGTGATTCCCGCCCAGATCGCCCCCTTTGTGGTGGAGCGCATCGGCCTGACCCAGGCCCGGCGGCTGGCCCTCACCGGCGTCCGCTTCCAGGGCGAAGAAGCCCGGCGGCTGGGTATCGTCCATGAAGTGGCCGCCGATGCGGACAGCCTGGACGCCCTGCTGGAAGACACCCTGAAAGCGGTTCGCAAATGCGCGCCCCATGCCAACCGGGTGACCAAACAACTGGTGCTGAACGTGGGCCATGAACCCATGGAGGCCCTGCTGGACCAGGCGGCAAAGGATTTCGCCGCCGCCGTGAACAGCGAAGAAGGCCAGGAAGGCACCATGGCGTTCGTACAGAAACGCCCGGCGAAATGGAATCAATAAAAGAGTTGCAAGAGGCAAGTTTCAAGTTGCAAAGCGCGCCCAAGATTAGAGAAAGACAACATCGTCTTAGCCGCGCACAACCATTGCGGCGCGGCTCAAGACCAGATCGTGTGGCAGCGCACCTTATTCGCGTTGCAACTTTCAACTTGAAACTTGCAACTCAACCAAGGAACCACAATGAGCTTTGAAAAAATCCTGATTGCCAACCGTGGCGAGATTGCTTGCCGGGTCATCGCCACCGCCCAGTCCCTGGGCTACCGGACCGTGGCGGTCTACTCGGAACCGGATGCCGGTGCCCGTCACGTGCAACTGGCGGATGAAGCCGTCTGTGTAGGCCCGGCACTGGCCAGCGCCTCCTACCTGAACGTGGATGCCTTGCTGGATGCCTGTCGCAAGACTGGCGCCGACGCAGTGCACCCGGGCTATGGCTTCCTGTCGGAAAATGCCGGGTTTTCCAAGGCCTGCAAGGATGCCGGCATCACCTTTATCGGCCCCGATGAAGATGCCATTCACCTGATGGGCTCCAAGCGCCTGTCCAAGATCGCCATGATCGAAGCCGGCGTGCCCTGCATTCCCGGCTACGAAGGCGAAGACCAGAGCGACGCCACTCTGTTGAAGGAAGCAGAACGCATCGGCCTGCCGCTGATGATCAAGGCGAGTGCCGGTGGTGGCGGCCGCGGCATGCGCGTGGTCACCGATGCCAGCGAGATTCCCGCCCAGCTGAAAAGCGCCCGCCAGGAAGCCAAAAGTGCCTTCGGCAGCGACGAGCTGATCCTGGAGCGCGCCGTGATGCAGCCACGCCATGTGGAAATCCAGGTGTTCGGCGACCGCCACGGCAATGTGATCCACCTGGGTGAACGCGACTGTTCGGTACAGCGCCGCCACCAGAAGGTAGTGGAAGAAGCCCCCTCCCCGGCCGTGAACGAGGCCCTGCGCCAACAGATGGGCGAAGCGGCGGTCAATGCGGCCAAGGCCTGCAACTATGTTGGGGCTGGCACGGTGGAATTCCTGCTCGCGCCGGAGGGGGATTTCTTCTTCCTGGAAATGAACACCCGCCTGCAGGTGGAGCATCCAGTTACCGAACTGGTCACCGGCCTGGACCTGGTGGCCTGGCAGATCAAGGTCGCCCGGGGTGAACCCCTGCCACTGAGCCAGGAGCAAGTCACGCTCACCGGCCATGCCATGGAAGTGCGCCTGTACGCGGAAGATCCGGCCCAGAACTACATGCCGCAGACCGGCCCGGTACTGTGCTGGCAGCCGGCCAGCGGCGATGGCGTACGCATCGACCACGGACTCGTGGAGGGCTATGAGGTAGGCAGTCACTATGACCCCATGCTGGCCAAGATCATTGCCGTGGGCGACAGCCGCGAAGACGCCCGGCGGCGCCTGATCCGCGCTGTGGAAGACACCGTGCTGATGGGGGTCCGTGACAACCGGGCCTTCCTGGCCGCCATCCTGCGCCATCCGGTATTTGCCGGGGGCGAAGCCACCACGGCCTTTATCGGTCAGGACTTTGCCGACGACGCCAGCATGGCCGGCGACACCCCGCCCAGCCAGCTGTGGGCTCTGGCCGCCCTGCTCCGCTGTGAGGTGGAAACACCAACAGCCGAGCTGCGCGGCTGGCACTCCAGCACCTTGGGAGCCCAACCAGTCCAGCTCCGCTGTGGCGAACACGAGCAGACCGTGTACATCCGCTATCAGGATAACCATGCCGAACTGCTCGTCGGCGAGGATAACCACCGTATCGCACCTCTCGGCCCAGGCCTGGCCAGTATCGACGGCATTCGCCAAAGCTACCGGATGTACCAGGATGGCAAGCAAAGTTGGCTGCAATGCCAAGGCCACAGCGTCTGTTTCGAGGATGCTACCCACAGTGCAGCAGGCAGCAGCGACCAGGCCGGCTCCGGCCAGATCCGCGCGCCCATGGACGGGGCTGTGATCGAAGTCTGCGCGAAAGCCGGAAACGCGGTAAAACGGGGCCAGGTGCTGGTGATCATGGAAGCCATGAAGATGGAACACAGCCTCAAGGCCGACTGCGATGGCACCGTGGAATCCGCGGATCTCGCCGTCGGCAGCCAGGTGAAACGCCAACAGCTGCTGGTCAGCATCAAGGCTGAGGACTCAAAGTCATAATCCATCAATGACATTTTTCAAACGGAGAGGGACACTCCACTGTGATTCAATACTTTGCATCGGGCAGATAGGGCCAAAACGGACCGCCGCAATCTGTCCAGGCACTGCCACCGGGCAGGGCTCTTGCCCTGCCCTGGTGCTACGGTTAAGGTAAGCGCCCGCTTGCCAATACTGGGTTCCCGGCTGAACAGCCTTCGGATAACCGCTTACACGCCATGATCAATATTACTGGCCTGTATCGACTGATCCTGCGGTGTTCTGTGCCTGGACCTTCCAAGAACACAGACTAATGGAGATCCTATGAGCAACGCCGACATCATCACGTTGCCCAAGCTTCTGTCCAAGGTTCCCGAGGTGGTCAGCAATCTGCCAGGCCTGATCAAGGGCTCGCGGATGGCCAAGATCACTGACACGACCAAGCCCTTGGGCCTGGGTGTGGCCCTCGAGCGAGCCACCGGCATGAACCCCAACGGTGCCGCACTGATCTACGAGGACACCGAGCTTACCTACAAGCAGTTCAATGCCTGGGCCAACCGGCTGGCAGATTATCTGGCCTCCATCGGCCTGAAGAAAGGCGACACTATCGCCGTCAACATTGAGAACCGTCCGGAACTGCTCGTCACTGTCGCTGCCTGCGCCAAAATGGGCGTCTGTGCTGCGCTGATCAATACCTCCCAACGAGGCAAGGTACTGGTCCATTCTTTCAATCTGGTGAAACCCAAGGCAGCCATTATTGGCGAGGAATTGGTAGAAGCCGTGGAAGAGATCCGTGGCGACCTGGATCTGAAAGACAACTTCTTCTTCTTCGCCGACCAGGACACCCTGGAAAACCCGGGTGACGCCCCCGCCGGCTACAAGAATCTGGCCAGCGAAATCAAGGACTGTTCCAGCGAAAACCCGGCCTCCAGCAAGCAGACCTTCCTGCGCGATCCGCTGTTCTATATCTACACCTCCGGCACCACCGGCCTGCCCAAGGCCGTTGTGTTCAACCACGGGCGCTGGGAAAAGGCCTACGGTGGCTTCGGCTATTCTGCGGTGCGTCTGAACAAGGACGACCGCCTTTACACCACCCTGCCTTTCTACCACGCAACTGGCATGGTCATCTGCTGGGCGTCAGTGCTGGCCCCCGCCGGCACCCTGGTACTGGCACGCAAGTTCTCCGCCAGCGGTTTCTGGGAAGATATCCGCCGTCACGGCTGTACCGCGTTCGGTTATGTAGGCGAACTGTGTCGCTACCTGCACGAGCAACCGGAAAAGCCCAACGACCAGGACAACAAGGTCCACACTATTGTTGGCAACGGCCTGCGCCCGAGCATCTGGAAAGAGTTCAAAGACCGTTTCGGTATTGACCGCGTGGTTGAGCTGTATGCCTCCTCAGAGGGCAATGTGGCCTTCACCAATGTGTTCAACTTCGACAACACCGTGGGTTTCTCTCCGGTCAGTTATGCCATCGTCAAATACGACAAGGAACGGGACGAGCCGGTACGCGACAGTAACGGCAATATGATCAAGGTGGGTAAAGGCGAATCCGGCCTGATGCTCGGCGAGATCACCGACAAGACCCCGTTCGACGGCTACACCGATCCGGAAAAGACCGAGAAGTCCATCTTCCGTGACGTCTTCAAAAAGGGCGATGCCTGGTTCAACACCGGCGACATGATGCGTGATATCGGCTTCCGCCACGCGCAATTCGTGGATCGTCTGGGTGACACCTTCCGCTGGAAAGGCGAAAACGTCTCCACCACCGAAGTGGAACAGATTCTGGATGGCTATGACGGCATTCAGGAGTCCGTGGTCTATGGAGTGGAAATCCCCAATACCAATGGCCGGGCTGGCATGGCACAGGTTCGTCTGACCTGCCACCACAGTGAGTTCGACTTCCAGGGGCTGTGTGCCTATCTGAAGCGCGAGCTGCCCCATTACGCCATTCCCGTGTTCCTGCGTATCAACGAGCAGGCCATGGAAACCACAGGCACCTTCAAGCACCAGAAAAACAAGCTGAAAGAGCAGAAGTATGATCTGAGCCAGCAGGACAATGCGGTCTACGTATTGCTCCCCAAGGCCGACTGCTATCAGCAGCTGGACAAGGCAACCCAGGAAAGCATCGACAACGGCGAGCACCGTTTCTGATTATTCCAGGCTTGTCCTGACAAGAAGGGTGCCCTCGGGCACCCTTTTTTTTGCTTCATCGCCGAGTAGCGGGAACGGAAGCGACCCGCTCCAGGGCAAGGAACCAGCCGACTTGCCCGGGATCCCCCTGCCTGCTGCCCTTGATGTCCTTACCATCGCCACTGATTGCGCAGGGTGCACTGAGCCTGCACCGATCGGGCGCCTGATGGTGCAGTTCGACTTAGGCTCAGCGGCCTCCTGCATCCAGGAAGTCGCAGGTGCTAGCGGCCATTTGGAAACTCATCCAGGCCTTGAGGAAGCGGAATCACGTGCAAGCACATTATTCTCTTTGCTACGCTGCCCGGGCAGAGTAATTTGCCTGTGGTAGACATCTCGCAGCACGAGCACCTCCCCATAACCAGCCGCGTTGAACAGCTCCCTCTGTAAACGCACAGCAGCTACTATCCTTCCACACCCCAACAACTATCCCCATGCTCTGTGGACAACTCTGTGCAGGACCTCAGGAAAACACGCTGCATCCCTTTATTGTCAGGCCTTCCGGCTGTTTGCATGTTTTTCCACCAGGACAGGGATTGACACTTTCAGCAACTCGTAACGGGGCATTGCACAACTGTCGGAGGTTACTCACAAAACCTGTGGATAGAATTGTGGAAAAGCTGAGAAGAACCGTCTGCAGGCCCCGGCAAAAGGCTTTCCCCTCTCAATGGTGGATAATTACACAGATAGCAAATCTTATTATTATCAGCAGTTTAGCGATGCTTTTTTGGCCACCACAAGTGACAGCTGGATGACAACTCATTGCGGCAACCCTGGAACAGCCTTGTGTAAAAACGCCATCTGCTTGTCAGAAACAGGCCGTTCAGGCAATCGATCCTTACCACACATCGACTTAGCCACATCCACAATATTCTTTTCCACAGAAGCTGTGGATAAACCTGTGCATAGCCGGTACACAACCGCTCTATCTCACCGGTTTTTCACGGCTATTGACGACATGCCTATTTTTTGAACAATCAATAAAGTTATTTAATTTCAATTGGTTACGCTGTTTTTTATGGACTATTAATGGATTTGTCATATTTTATTGCAGAAAAAGCCCATTGACAGAAGCCTGTGAACAAAACTGGGGCACAGGGACGTTACCAAGGGTGACAGAGTGGCACATTCGTTCCGAGTAATCAGGCTCGCACAACACCGGCATCCTGGCGGCGCAAACCTCATTCCCACAATACCGACAGCCACAGCTCTCACGCAGACCCTGTACGGGTCCCGAATAACGCGCTTCGCCATCGCCCGTGCGCTTATTGCGGACATAAAAAAAACGGGTACCAAGGGGGTACCCGTTAAAAGACACCACTAAGGGGTTAGCGGTGTGCGCTACAACACTGTTTGGACGCCTCAGCTCTTCTTGCGGCTGCGGCGTTTTGAAGCCCCGGATTCAGAGGAGGCATCTACATCTTCCTCCGCCTTGCTCAGTGCGCTGGTCAGCTCCTGAACACGTTGCTCCAGCTCTTCGACTTCCCGCTTATTGGGGAGTCCCAGACGGGACAACGCCTTGTTCAGGCGATCATCAAAGGCTTTTTCCATCTTTTCCATGGTTTCGCCGGTATGGTGGCGAACCCGTTCCTTGATCTCTTCCACCCGGGACTCGGTCTTGTCCTTGGTGTGGCGCTCCACTTCACGGCCGGCTTCAACCAGGGCATCAAAAAAACCACTGCCCTCTTCCTCGGCTCTTGCGAACGCGCCCAGTCCGGCAAGCCAGATCTGGTGGGTGTACTTGCGAATATCTCTAGAAGCACCACTCAGGGCCTTCAACGGGCTAGCATTCCGCCCTTCTTTCTCATTCTCGTTATCGGACATGATCCAAACTCCCGAAGGCAATTCCACGCGCGAGTGCAGCGAAAAGCAGCATGCAGCAACCTCAGCACGTGGGGTGAATTATAGGGGGGTAGTAAAGCAGGTTCGCACAGCTTTGTCTGACAATTATTCAATCAAAGATTATGTGATCAATTTCTCATCAGAGCGGGCAATTATTCACCCAGGTCGTCATCATCCGGTCGCCGATTGCCGATCAGCCCCATGCCTCGAGCCAGATCCCGGGCGCTGTTGCGAATCACTTCCCGGGAGCGACCAGTAAGCAAATCCACAATACGCTTTCTCAGGCGTTCTTCCAGCTGGTTGGCGCCCTCTTCAAGACGACGATCCACTTTGCGTTCAATCTTCGGCCCCAGGTAAAAGTGGCCAATGAGCCCCTGCAGGATCAGGGTCAGTAGAGAGGACGCTCCAGCCGCCGCAAACAGCAGCCACCCCAGGGTGACAATATCTATCTGCAGCGTTTCCATCAGGCCGCTCCGAACATGAACAGTAGCTGTCCGACCCCGGCCATAGCACCGAGGAAGCCGCCCACCACGATCAGAATCCACTCATCTTCCTGGAAAGCTGGCCGCAGGAGGTCCTGAAACTCTTCCGAGCTGAGGGCCTGCATGCGTTCAGCCATGAGCTTCTCGACAATCAGGCCCCGTTCCTTATTAAAACCCTGGTCTTCAAACGGCTCTACGGCCAGATCCACCGCTTTATCTTCCACTGCCTTCTTGAGGTCCGCATAACCTTCCGGCCCCACCGTCAGCTGGGCAGCGGTACGCACCACACCACCATTGAGCAGCGGCTTGAGATGGCGCTTTATCAGTGCCTTGGTGCGATCTCCACGGGGGCCATTGACCACCTGGTACATGATATTGCGCAGGGTGATCACTTCATCCGTAGCCAGACGGGCAAAGGATTCGGCCACATCCTTCTGTCGCTTAAGGAACAGACCCTGAATGCGGAAAGGGCCGATTTTTACCGGATTGAGCGGTCGAAAAATCAGGTTCAGAGCCAGCCAGTTCGTGGCGATACCGACGATAAACCCAAAGAACGGCAACACCCAGTTTTCCGGTACAAAAATGAACACCGGCACCTGAATCAGGCCGAACAGGAAACCGAAGTAGAAACCGGAATTGGTAATGAAACGAAATTCAGGATCACCCACTTCCTGGAACATCTGCACCATGAGCGCTTTGTCTTCACTCATCTGGGTGATGACCATGTGCTTCATGTCCACCAGGCTGTCCAGATTGCGGCTGATGTCATCAACCACATTGTCCATGACTGCTGGAATTGCCCGGCGTGCGCGGGCGTAGACACGCTTTCGCACCAACAGGGGCAGATTCTCCCAGAGCACAGCATTGCGCTCGGTCATCACCTCATCGGTGTACTCTTCAATACGTAGCTGGATGGTGCGGGTGAGGTGGGCGGATATCTTTTCCGGCTCCATCTCGCGAAAGAACTCGTCCAGACTGCCCAGTTTTGAAAGGGCCTTGTCGACCACTATACCTGCCATCTTTTCGACCTTGGAAGGGATGATCCCCTGCCAGCCGAAAACAGGCCGAATACCAATGAATTCCAGCGGATAGAACGTCATTTTGACGGCCATCCAGTTGGTGATCCACCCCACGGCACCGGCGATGAAAGGTATACTGACGTACTTCCAGAAGTCCGGGTACGAAAGCAATGATTCCAGCATTGAAAAACAACTCCCCTCCAAGGGCTTATGCACTGTAACGCGACAGTGCCAAGACAAACATATCCCGCTTTCGCCAATCCCGGTCTAAAAAGCCAATGTCGTTTGAAGGCAGCAACCTATCATGGGGGGTGCCCTTTATTATAAAAGTCCCTAGTATAGGTAGCTGGCACTCTAAATATAAGCAAGATAACGTAATTTTTGGCAACAAATCGGGACCGGAAACGACAACACGGCCCCATTTCAGGACAGGATTTTCCGTCATTTATGCCTCAGACCGGTAGTTTTCCCCAGCTGATTGTGCTCGGTGGTTTGGAGAGCGCACTCAATCAGGCGCTCACAGGCAACCAGCCCGGCCGCGACAGGTTAGCCGCCCTGCACGGCACTGTCGTGCGGATTCGTGCTGAGCGCCCGCTCTGGGTTCTCTATGTGCTGATCTATGAAGATGGCGTGGAGCTGCTGACCGACTACGAAGGCAACGTGGACATTCGTGTGCGGGGGCCACTGGGAGCCATGGTTCACTGGCTGTTTGCCAGCGAGCCACTGACTGACCACGAGTCCCTGCGTGTCACCGGCAGCGAACGGCAAATCGCCCAGCTCACCGAGCTGGTAGAGAATTTCAGCCTGTGGCCGCTGGTTCGCAACTGGCTCGACGACCATGTCCGGCTCAAGGAGCTGCTCGACCTGCTGCGCCGTGAAGACCCGGTGTGGCTGGAGAAGCTGGCCACCTTGCCTCAGCAGGTCGGAGAACTGGCAGAACAGGTGGCTCGTCAGCAATTGATTCAGGAAGACATCCTTGAGGAGCTGCGCCACCTGCGCGGAGAATTGCGACGAGCCCGCAAACTGGACCAGTTCTTCACCCTCACCGGTACCCTGCTTATTCTGCTGTCGCTATTGAAAGCCTCCACCCTGTGGGAAACCACCTGGCAAGCATTGCAGCAGGATGTGCTTTCCCTTGCCATGCTCAGCCTCGGTATTGCCTTCCTGCTTGCGCGACTGCTGCCAACCAGGGACAGGCTGTAGCGCCGAGCGCCCTCTCTGTAGGAGCGGCGCTCGAGCCGCGAACCGAGCGTAGCGAGGGTATAGAGATCAATCTATCCGCCATCTTTCTGAACCCGTCGAGCTCAGTTATTCCTGATCACCCTGCGGTCGAGTTCCGAGGAAGGCTCCACCCTTTTCCTATCCCACAAGTGTAGCTTGTAGCTTATTTATTCTTTCTGGGTGCGCCAAAAATCTGCCCCAGACGCTCACCGACCAGCTCCGCGCTGGAACGGGCCAGGCTGCGGCTGGCACCTTCAAGCACTTCCCGGGTATCCAGATTGCGGACACCGTCCACAAGACCGCGGCGCACTCCTTCTTCCACCCGTGACGAAAGCACCTGAGCCGCCTTTTCTACCTGCTCATCCAGCTCTTTTTGCATACTGTCACGCAACCGGGGCTGGAAGTAGAAGTGCCCCCACAGCGCCACCACAGCCAGAGTCATGGCCGAGCTCAGCACGGCCGTTGCAATTACCCAGATCATGGACATGTTTTCACTTCCTCGTTACTTGTCCGCTCTAATTGGCTGATAAACAAACATTTTCGGTAACAGAGCCAGACATTGTTGTTAAATAAAGTATGCGCCCGATGCCCACCCCGTGGGAAATCATTACAGTGAAATACACGGGAAAGGATGCCCACAGTTAAGAGCTGATTCACGCTCCCAAGAAAGGAACGTCATCTTAATGTGTGGCTCCGAGGTACCCAATGACTGCCGTGACAACCATCAGCCGTGCAAGCAGCCATAGCCAGCAAATGATTGACCAGGCGATGTCTCTTTGCCGGCGACATCAGCAGCCTCTCAGCATCCTCGCAGTCCAGTTCCAAGAGCTAAAATCCATTAAAGCCGATATCGGCGCCCAACGAATTGAACGCCTTCTTGCCAACGTGCTGCATCAATTGCATGCCATCAAGCGTTGTGAAGACGGGCTCTTGAGCTACCAGTCAGGGCAGTCTTTGTTCATGATCTTGCCTGTCACCCCCGTGGACGGCGCCCTGGCAATGGCGCAACGGCTGCAACAGTGGCTCAGCAGCCAGGAATTCGAGCTCGATGAGTTCTGCATTTCCATGCCAGCACGCATTGGCGTGCACTGTGTCAGCGCGCGGGAAGAAGAAGGTGTGGTGCAGTTGCTGAACCGCGCCTTCAATACTCTGAAAGACACTAAAGACACCGCTGCAATATCATTGACCGAACCGGCGCGCAAACAACTGGACGCCCTGCAATGCAGCCCCAGGACACACGACCGGCTGTCCCGGGAACTGCTCGAGCTGGCCAATGGCACAAATCAGGCCTCGCTCATGGAGGTATTGTCCCCTGCCCTGTCAGTGCTGGACGAGCAACTGCGGCTAAAGCTGGTAGATCAGTTGCTGGAAGTCTCAACTCAGGCTCGGGCGATGTGAGCATTACGGCACGCTGCGATTACCCCCGTATCAGTAATGTCTCAGAAAACCCTCTACCCCGCTGTGGTGAAATCTGATTTCCAGCAGAACACCCCGCCCGAAGTCAGGGCTTGCGGGCAATAAGTACTGCCCGCCGCGGAGCAGGGTAGCCTTCCCGGGTCAGCGTCGGGTCATCCGCGTCCAGAAAATCCGGTAACGACTGGAACCGCATCCAGTCAGTGGCCCGCTGTTCCTCCACCGTTGTATTGCTTTCATCCACACAGCGAATATCCACAAATCCGCAGCGCCGCAGCCAGCGTTCGAGCATGGCCACGGAGGGCAGGAAGAACACATTGCGCATGGCCGCATAGCGGTCTTCAGGCATCAGCACGGTCTGGGCGTCGCCTTCCACCACCAGGGTTTCCAGCACCAGCTCTCCCCCTTCGCTCAGCACCGCTTTCAGTTCCAGCAGGTGGTCCAGCGGGGAGCGGCGGTGGTAGAGCACGCCCATGGAGAACACCGTATCGAAATTCTCTGTCTGTGCCGGCAGCTCTTCCATGCGCAGCGGTAGAAACCAGACCGGGGTGGCGGGCGCAAAGCGGCGCACGGCCAGGTACTGCACCAGAAACAGGATGGTCGGATCAATACCCACCACCTGCTCAGCACCGGCAGCCGCCATACGCCAGCAGTGGTAGCCACTGCCACAGCCCACATCCAGCACCCTACGCCCGTTCAAGGGAGACAAATGCGGCGCGACGCGCTGCCATTTCCAGTCGGAATGCCACTCGGTATCAATGTGCACACCGAAGAAATCGAAGGGCCCCTTTCGCCAGGGAATCAGGCCCTCCAGGGCCGCTTTCACGTCTAGCCGGTCGACGTCACCGGGCTTGCCGATGCGAAGGGTGTCCGACGCAAAATCACAGTCTGCCGGCCCTTCGGGTAATGCGGTAAGCGCCGCCAGCCAGCGAGGCAAATCACCATGGGGCTTGTCCAGCAGCCGCTCCCGACACAGCGCCATCAACGCATCCCGCTCGGGCTGGGCATAGAGTTCCCGCAACGCGGTTTCGCACTGCTGCAGATAGTCTTTCAACATCAGCGTACCGCCAGCAAAGAGATGAAATTGAAGCAGCGGAACCAGACATGAATTTCCCGATAACCGGCCTGGCGCAGGCGTGCCTCATGATCGGCCAGGGTTTCCGGTATCAGCACGTTCTCCAGTGCAGTTCGCTTCTGGCTGATCTCCAGATCCGAATAGCCGTTGTTGCGCTTGAAGGCATGATGCAGCTCGGTCTGCAGGGTATTCTCCCCATCGTCCGCAAAGCGGATTTTTTCCGACAGCACCAGAATGCCGCCGGGCACGGTGGCGTCAGCAAGGCGCTGAATCAGGGCATCGCGTTTGTCCGGGGCAATAAACTGCAAAGTGAAATTGAGCACCGCCATGGAGCACACCTCAAAGTCCATGCTCGCCACATCCCCTTCCAGCAGAGTGACACGCTCGCTTTGTCCGGTTTCCTCAATGAGGGTATGGGCTTGGCGGATCATGGCCGCGGAATTGTCCACGGCAATCAGCCGGTTGCCCTGGCCGGCGGTCAAAGCCGCCATGGCCGTGGTTGCGGCGCCCAGTGAACAGCCCAGATCATAGAGGCAGGTATCCGGCTGGGCGTAACGAGCCGCCAACACCCCGATCATGTCAATAATGGTGGGATAGCCCGGCACTGAACGGCGAATCATATCCGGGAAGACACGCACTACGGTGTCATCGAACGAGAAACGGGTCACCTGCTGGTGGGCAGTGGCGTAAATGCGGTCCTGCTGATCAGACATAGGGGTTCCGGTATCACAATGCGGGGCGAATTATAGCGGGTGATACCGGCGGGTAGAAATGGGGACGACGGCTGACGGCCGGCAGCGAGAGCCAGCCGTCCATTGTTTTGCTTACTTAAGGCTGACGCGCAGGTTGGGGTTGAAGTCTTCGTCTGCCAGATCGCTCAAATACCCCTGCACAAAATCCTGAACGTCGCTATCACCCTGCTCGCCAAGGCGCTTGAGTGCTTCTTTCAGTGGCAAGGTCTGCCCATGGAGAGCCACCCGGGAGGCGGTCAGATTCAGGCCCAGGTCGATCACGGCGTACTCCAGATTCTCTGCCTGGCGAGTCAGCACCATCTTTTCCAGCACGCTGCTACCATCCTGACAGGATAATGAGAGCACTTGCTCACCGGAGGTCAGCGCCAGCTCATCGCTTTCAATCAGATCATCGACCAGTGCACCGAAAGCGCTCTCCTGGCTCGCCGCCAGGCACAACCGCTCACTCATACCGGTACTGATTTGTGCATGGACCGGCAGCACCATGGCAGCAAACAGGACAAAAGACAGATAACGCATGAAGGATCCCTCTATCCCAAAACCCGAGAACACAATTGTCGGAGTCGAATTATACGAATTAAACACTATACAATCTAACAATAACCATACATAAAGATGGCAAAAAAATGACGAAATGCAATATTTCGCCTTCATACGGCAGTCATCAATCCTTCCTAGACTCCCAACCTCAAACAGGCATAACTATTGCTTAGGCTTTCAAGCAAGATCACTAGCGCGACTGGAGATATCTATATGACCGCTTTTCGCAAGCATGGCCCCGTCAGTGCCCTGACCGGCGGCGCCTTATGTCTGATTCTCTGTGGATTGGCTCTTGCCCTGCATGATGTGCAATGGCAACTGATAAGCATGGCCAGCTTTCACTTCGGCGTGGCTCTGACGGCCATCGGCCTGTGCGTTCATGGTTGGCAACACCACAGGGCCTGGCGCCTGGAGTTGCTGGTGCTTGTCATACTGGGGTTACTACTGGCGCTGGCACCCTTGATGCCTCTCCCCTTCCAGGATTTTCTCGAGTACCTTATGCCCTGATCTTCAGGTACTGAGAAATGGCATCACGCATAGCGGTGAGCGAAAGCGGCTTGATAAGTTGCCCGTTCATGCCTGAACGCGTTACCCGCCCTCCCAGCTCAGAAACCGCGTGGGCACTCAACGCCAGGATCTGGCAAGGGGGCCATTGTTCACGCTCTTCACTATCACGCATTCGCCCGGCACTGGTAAATCCATCCATCACGGGCATATCCAGATCCATCAGCACCAGGTCATAGCCACCCGCCGCCTCCCGGAACATCTCCAGCGCACGGGCACCATCCTCGGCAATATCAATCCGGCTGATGCCAAGTCGCTCCAGATACCCCTTGGTGACCATCTGATTGACCGGGTTGTCTTCGACTACCAGCACACGCAATGCTGCAACAGCCTCCTCCCCTTCAACCTGGGAGATGATGGGAATACTGCTGGGCGCCTGCCTGCCCAGCAACTGTTTAAGTTCGTTCACAGTGAGTACCGAGCGACGCAACAATTGCACCTGCTGGGGCAACCAGTCAGGGGCCTCACTGCGCATCCCGGTCAGTAACAGAATCTGCAGCGGCACCTGACTGATCCGCACCAGTTGCACGGTTTCCTCCAGCAACTCCCGGTCTGGCATACCATTGATCAACAGCACACTGGCTCCTTCCAGCGAGCCCAGTGAGGCCAACTGCGAGCTATTGCTGACCCGGTGCACCGCTTTGAACCGCGGATCGGCTTGCATCCAGTCAGCCAGATTCCCTTGCACATCCCACAGCCAAGCCGGTGGCGCCTCCTGCTCCACAGTGGGGACTTCTTCACTGTCCGCCGACATCTGAATACTGAAACTGAACCGGGCGCCCTTGCCAGGAGCACTTTCCACATGGATATCTCCCCCCATCAGCGCCACCAGCTCCCGGCTGATGGACAGCCCCAAGCCCGTGCCACCGAAACGTTTAGCCGTATCCGCCGAGGCCTGGGCAAAATGCTGAAACAATCTCGCCTGCTCTTCCTGACTCAAACCGATACCGGTGTCGGTCACGGCAAAGCTGAAGAGGGGCAGTTCATTGCTGACCTGACGGTAGGAAAGAGACAGCACCACCCTGCCATTGCGGGTGAATTTGACCGCATTGCCCAACAGATTGATCAACACCTGACGCAGCCGGGTTGGATCACCCACCAACCGTGAAGGGGTATTGCTGTCCATGTCGAGCAGCACCAGAGTGCCGTTATCACTGGCAGGCAAGTTGAACATCTGTGCGCATTCAGCCATCAGCAGAGGCAGGTCAAATACCTCCTCCACCAGCTGCAATTTACCGGCCTCAATCTTGGCGAAATCCAGTACATCGTTGATTAGCGCGGTCAGTGTGCGCCCGGCACTGTCGATCAGGCTGATATATTCCTGCTGCCGTGGGCTGGGATCGGTTTCACGTAACAGCTCCGCCAAACCGATCACGCCATTGAGAGGTGTGCGGATTTCATGGCTCATTCGAGCCAGGAACTGGCCTTTGGCCAGGCTTTCAGCCCGGGCGCTGATGGCGCGGGAATTAGAGCGATAGACCAGCAGTGCCAACCCCAGCACCAGGGCATACAGCAACAGTACCGCCAACATCAGAAAAATGGTGCCTCGCAGCTTTTCCTGGCGAGTATGGTCCACTAGCTGAACCGACAGCTCTACCAGGCTTTCTGACAATCCTTCCAGGGATTGCATGGCATTGCGACTGCGATCATAGGCCTGCTCCCAGCTTACCTGGATCCGGGGCGCCAGAATCAGCTCCTGCTCGGACCACAGCAGAAACCGCTGCAGTTCGTTCTTGACCAATCGCCATTGCTGTTGCAACTCAATGGCACCGGTTCTTGCAGACAGCGCCTTGATCTCGCTGTCGATAATTGAAAGTTGCTGCTGAAGCCGCTGCCAGGCATTTTCAAGCCGGCGAGCATCGTTGTCCCCCAGGTAGCCCCCGCGCTGGCTGACATAAAGCGCCAGAGCACGGATCAAGCCAATGTCGTCCTGCGCCTGCCGAAACGACCCCAGGGTCAAGGACAGCACTTCATTGGGTTCCAGGCCCTCCCCCACTGACATATCCGAAGCAATCAGCACCGAGGAAAGGGCATTGGCCAAACGTTGGGCGATGCGATTGACGTTATCGTAAGGACCCGCCACATCTTCCAGGGGAATCCCGGTTTTCACCGTCAGTCCAGACCAGGTTTCACTCAGCAGCCCCGCCTGATCATTAAGGCCGGGAATATCCCGCTCGCGCACCCTTTCCAGAAAGGCCTGCAACCGACTGTCGGCCCGCGCCTCACTGAGTCCAAAGCGGGACACGATCTCCGGATGCTGGGTATGGATCATCACTGGTGCCAGGTCACGCATGTCATCCAGGGGCGAGAATGCAACAAGGCCACTTTCGAAGAGCCTGAGATCACCCTGCATGGTCTTGTAACCTGCCAGCAGGTCCAGGCGGTGCTGAATAATCAGGAAAGATGCAATGACAAAGGGAACAGTAATAATGGCAAACAGCAGTGCCATAGCAACGCCGGTGCGCATACCGTTATGTGATGGTTTTTCCATCCGCCTTTCCCTATAAAGGGTATTCTCACGGGGTATCTTGTATTGTGCCACCAGAAAGTCGCCGTCACATCAGGGAAACCCGGAACACCTTGCCTCATGAAACCGACAATGAATGTAAAAGTTTGCTATCTCTTGCCGCTGATCGCCTTGTTGGGCCTGATTTCCTGCAGCACGCAGCCCAGTAACGACACGCCCCCTGCTGCCCAGAAGCTGCGCAAGATAAACACAGGGATCAGCAGCGAACAAAGCCGACCGGTAGCCCCAAGCGCGCAGGCAATAGATCTGTCCAGCTTCCAGGTTCCCCAGCAACTGGCCGGGCTGAATCTGGAGGGAGAAATCAGCTCCGAACGGGGTCGCACCCTGCACTATCGGAGCGACGATAAAAAAGAACAGCTATCACTGACAGTCACCGGTCTGCCCGCTGGCTGGGATAACATGCCCGCAGAGCGTGCCGTTGCCAGTTATTACGGCGAGCTTCGACAAAGGCGGGTAAACCAGGCTCTGCAAGACAGCGCAAACGCCCTAACCATTGTCAGCGAAACCCTGCTGGATCTGGAGGGCCACCCCTCCGCCCAGGCACAAATGCGCTGGGTGGAGAAGGGACGCCCAATCCAGAACCAGTCCCTGCTGGTCACGCTGATTGATGGCGTCTATATCCGTATCAAGAATGCCAGCTACCAGCAAAACACCCTCTGGCTGTTACAGCACAGCAAGCGGGCGCTGGCCGAGTTCAAGGCGGCACAGAAAGACAGCGACAAGCCTCAAGCTACAAGCTACAACGCGGATAAACGCCAGGCAGAACAATTACTCTCTGCCCGCGATTCTGGACTGGATGAGGTCCTGTCTTTTTTGAATACGACAAGCCACGCCGAAACTCTGGACGCGACGCCAGTGTTGCAACACAGACAAACCGGGATTCGCGTTGTAGCTTGTAACTTGTAGCTTGCGGTCTGCAACCATGACAAACCCAACCTTCTCACCCATCCAGCCGGCCACCGTTGACTGGCATGAGAGCACCCCGGTAGCAGTGGACTTTGACGACCCCTATTTCTCCCGTCAGGACGGCATGGCGGAAAGTGATTACGTCTTTGTGCAGGGCAACCGGTTGCCGGAGCGCTTTCGCGCACTGCCCGCCGGTGGTAATTTCGTTATCGGTGAAACAGGCTTTGGTACTGGCCTGAATTGCCTGCTGGCCGCCCAGCAGTTTCTGGAACACGCCCCAAACCTTGCCCGTCTGCACCTGGTCTCCGTGGAAAAGCATCCATTGCGAAAGGCAGATCTGGCCAAGGCCCTGGCCTACTGGCCTGCCCTGAGCTCTCTGGCGGAAAGGCTACTGGCAGAGTACCCGGCTCCGGCTCCCGGCTTCCACCGCCTCCAGCTGCACCCCCGTGTACAGCTGACTCTGCTCCAGGGCGACGCCCTATCCCTGTGGCCCCAGTTCCACCACCCGGTGGATGCCTGGTTTCTGGACGGCTTTGCCCCAGCCCGTAATCCGGACATGTGGCACTCGGATCTGTTCGCGCAGCTGGCCAGACTGAGTCGGCCCGGCACCACCCTGGCCACCTTTACCGCCGCCGGCTTTGTCCGCCGCGGGCTAGCGGAAGCCGGCTTTGCCATGCACAAGCGCGACGGCTTCGGCCACAAGCGGCACATGCTGGTTGGACAGATCGACGGCAGGGAAATCCGGCCCGCCATGGCTGCGGGACATATCCTGGTGGTTGGTGCCGGGCTGGCCGGCGCCACCACGGCCAGGGCCCTGGCCGAGCGGGGCTGCCGGGTGACCGTGGTGGATCCAGACGGCACCGCCAGCCATGCATCCGGCAACCTGGCCGGGGTGGTCTACAGCACTCCCAGTGCCCACCTCACTCCCCAGAACCGTTTCTATCAGCAAAGCTACGGGCATGCCTTGCGCTGGCTGCGTCGCTTCAAGTTTCCCGCACAGCCTCAAGACGGCAATCTCAACGGCGTGATCCAGCACTACGTGGACGAGCGCCAGCAAGACAAACTGGAGCAGGCCATGGCAACCGGCACCTGGCCACCGGAACTGCTCCAGCCCTACGGCGACAACGCGGTGCAACTGCTTGGCGGCGGCTACCTGCGCCCGGCCCGCTGGTGCCAGCTTCTGCTGGACCACCCAGCCATCAGCCAATTGCCCGCCCGGGTAACATCCATTGAAGAAGGCGCTCCGGCCCAGGTGACCCTGCAGGACGGCGAAATGCTCAGCGCCGACGCGGTTGTCCTGTGTACCGCCGGCCAGAGCCAGTCCCTGCCCGGTCTCGGCTGGTTGCCTCTCAAACACATCCGCGGTCAGGTGAGCTATTGTCAGGCCACGGAAGCCTCCCGTCGCTGGCAGCAGGCACAATGTCACGGCGGTTACCTGACCCCGGCCCTGGACGGCCTGCACTGCGTCGGGGCCACCTTCAAGCTCCATGAAGATCACCGCCACGCCACCGACAGCGACGATGCGGAAAATCTGGCTCAGTTGAAGCACTATCTCCCCAACTTCTGGCAGGAGCTGGGTGGTGAGGATATTCAGATCGTCGACCGGCGGGTGGCATTCCGGTGCCAGAGCATCGACTTCCTGCCCCTGTGCGGCCCGCTGCCCGTCGCCACCGACATTCCTCACCGTCCGGCACAAGGGCTCTATCTGAATGTAGCCCACGGCAGCCGCGGCATTACCGGTACCCCCTTGTGTGCGGAGCTGATCGCCGACATGATCTGTGGCCAGCCGATGCCAACGGACCAGGAAATGATTGACGCCCTGGCCCCGGCCCGGTTTATTGTCCGCAAACGCAAAAAACAACCTGAGTGGATGCCATGACATTAGTCAGCTTGCCGATTACCGCCCTCTACGCCGCCCTCAGCGGTTTCCTGATCATCGCCCTGGCCGCCAACGTGGTGCGCCTTCGTCTGGCCAAGAAAGTCTCTCTGGGTGATGGTGGCCACAAGGACGTAAGTCGGGCCATCCGGGCTCACGGTAACACTATCGAATACATCCCTCTGGCACTGATCCTCATGGCCCTGCTGGAAATCAACGGCGGCGGCAGTAGCGCCCTGCACATTTACGGCATCCTGCTGGTAGGCGGCCGTGCCCTCTACAGCTACGGCATGCTGATCCCCCGCAGCAGCGCCAACCTGGCTCGCCAGCTGGGCGTGGTGACCTCCTGGCTGGTGATACTGGGTGCCAGTATTCAGCTGCTGGTGGTCTAGAGTTGCAAGAGACAAGTTGAAAGTTGCAAGGCGCGGGAAAGGCAATAGTGGCTATATATGCGATACCCGCGTCCAACCATGTATCGTGAGACTGGACTACCCTAGTCGCAAAACTTGCCAACCAAACCAGATTCCATAGTGATATCCAAGCCCCAAACGCGGGCACTGCTTTGCCAAACATCAAAGCGCCTCTCGCGCTTTGTAACTTGAAACTTTAAAACTGAAACTGCTTATGCCCATCATCGTCCCCTGGAAGGACCTGCCCCCGGAAACCCTCACCAACCTGATCGAGGAATTCGTTACCCGTGACGGTACCGATTACGGCGATCAGGAAATCCCCACCGCCACCAAGGTGGAGCAGGTCCGCAATCAGCTGAAGAGAGAGGACGCGTTTGTGGTATTCGATGAGGTGACGGAGAGCGTGTCGGTGATGGGGAAGGAACAGGCTAACGAGGCAATTGACAGTTGATAGTGGACAGTTGACAGCTGCGCGACTGAACCATCGTGGTTAAGTGAAACCTAAGGGGCCGCGCCAAAACCATGAACGCGGCCTCTTAGCTTCAGAATCTGGTGAGTCATTCCGCGACGCTGTCAACTTTCAACTGTCCACTGTCAACTGCCCTTCAAGCAATCGCCCCTTCCCGCGCCCACTCACACCGCACTCTCAACGGCGCCTCGGAAGGCTCATGGCAGACCTCAGCGCTGTCCCAGACAAAGGTATGAAAGCCGGACAGCTCGGTTTCCAGGTGCACCACCGCATTTACCCAGTACATGTTCTTGAGCAGGGATTCGAACTTGGCAATCCAGTGTTCCCACTCGTACTCCACCGCCCGATAGGACATGCCGAAATGGATCACCTGGGTCTGGAAGGTACCGCCCATCAGGTCATCGCCAGGTACCGAGAACATTTCCCGGCACAAAAAGGGCCATTCATCGGCCTGGGGAAGCTGGCGGACGGCCCGGCGGTTATGGAAACAGTGGGTCTTGCGCTCCTGCAAAGTGCCGAACGGCAGATGTTTGATACACCCATAAACGATGGACTCGTTATCCAAGCTGCCCCCTTACTGCATCGGTAATCTGACCCGCACTTTAGCAAAGCCATCCGGTTTTGTGAGTCCTAAATCGTTGAAATCGGCCAAATTGCTTTACTGAACGCGAATCAGCAAAAGGGAAACACCGCCCATCGCATAAGTAACGAGATGCAGATCACATTTTACTGAACACATGGCAGTATCGCTTTCAATTAGGGCCTGAGGCGCAATTGGGGATGTCCAGGCTTGCTTAGCTCACTTGCTTACCAGCTTAAAGGAACGACAACCATGAATATGAAATCCTTTGTACCGGCTATCTTCTCCAGCACTCTCCTTGCCTCTGGCCTGGCCATGGCTGCCACCGATGGCAGCATGGGCGCCGGCGCTGGCGCGTCTTCCACCGGCAGCGCTGTCATCACTTTGAATGTGCCGGACCTGATCAAGATCAGCGACATGAATGACATGACTATCAACCAGGGTAATGGGTTTACCACCAGCGATAATGTCTGCGTGTACCGTAACCTGGCTGGCGGCTATGGCGTTGTGGCGCAGAGCAGCAATGACGCCAACGGTGCCGGTACTGCTGGTGATTTCACTCTCAGCGACGGTGGCACCAGTGTGGTCAATTATTCCGTGACCTGGGACGGGACTCCGCTTACCGAAGACACCGCCGTAACCAGTCTGACCAGCAGCAACACCACCGAAGCCAACTGCCAGACCTCTGGCCCCAATGTAGCCCTGGGCGTCAGCGCTACCGAAAACCAGGTGGGCGAAGCCACCTCCGCTACCGATCACACCGACACCCTTACCGTGATCATCACCGCGGAATAAGCATCATACAGATGGGCCGGACAATCCCGGCCCATCTGCTATAGTGCTCACTTTCCCGATAACGAGAGTCCTATGTGGTTGCGTATTATCGCAAGCAGCTTGCTGGTTTGGTTAACGGCAAATGCTCAGGCCCACATCCGCACCGATCCAAATGCCTTTACCACCACCCATACCTGGAACGGGGGCGATCTGAATCACAGCTTTGCGCTGTGCGTCAGCTCCGTGCAGGAACCCAGCCCGCAGGGTAATACCCCGATTAATTACGCCGTCGAAGCCCAGGGCCCATTTGAGCTGGTGTCCGGCGCAGACAGCATCCCGGTCACGCTGGCCTGGGGCGACCTGGTCAATGGCCAGGAAATCACCTTGCAACCGAATCTCTCCACCGCTGAAGTTTTCACTGGTGCAGTACGCCAATGCCCAGGCGGTAATAACGCCAGCCTGAAAGTGCATGCCAACGGCACAGATATCCAGTCGGTCCCGCCTGGCGTCTACAGCAGTCAATTCAATTTCACTGCCGCCAATTCCGGCAGGGGCAAGTCGCCCGCCAACTTCACCGTCAGCGTGGAAATCACCATTCCCAACTCCATTCAGGTAACCCAGATTGATGACATTGCCCTCGGCACCTTTGATGGCAGCAACAACATCTCACGCTCCGACACGCTGTGCGTCTATCAGGCCAACGGTGGCCAGTACGCCGTCACCCTCACCGGCAGCGGCACCGGCGGCGCCTTTGAGCTGATTTCTGCTGGCAGCAGCGTGCCCTACTCGGTGAGCTGGAACGACGGCAACGGCCCCCAGAGCGCCACCGCTGGCATCCCGCTGGCCGGCATGGGCAACAGCCGCAGCGGCGACCCACAATGCAACGGTGGCGCCAGCAACAACGCCACCGTCAGCGTGGACGTACTCGCCAACGACATGAGCGCCGCCACCGCCTCCGGTGTCCACAGCGGGGTGTTGACCATCATGGTTGAGATGCAATAAAGGCAATTGATAATTGAGAATGGACAATTGATAACGTCGCGGAAAACGTGATGTTTAACCTGAAAGGCATGAGGCCGCGCTCAAGTGATGGGCGCGGCCTTTTGCCTTTAGGTTGCTAGCTAGCCTGCATCGCGCAGCTATCAATTATCCATTCTCAATTATCAATTGCCTCACAAACCACCGCCCCCAACCGCGCCACTCCGTACTGGATCTCCACCGCCCCGGTCTGCAGATTGCAGCGACCACTGGCGGTTTCCACATAGAGGCTGTTCAGGCTGGATTCGGGAAGCTCCAGCTGGAAGTAGCCGTCTTCGTCAGTGAATACCAGGTTATCGAAACCCGGGCCCTGAATGCGGGCACGGGAAAGGGTATTGCCATCCGCATCCTGCAGACGACCAATAGCCACCATCACTCTTTGCAGCTCCCAGGCCAGCATCGCCACATTGCCCGGGTACAGCACCACGTCCCGGGGTGTGCTGTCCAGATCCACAAAATCAGTACCGCGATCTCGCAGAGCGATCTTGTGTACCTGATAGGCAGGCAGCGTCAGAGTCGCCGAGCTGCCGCCTTTCACCACCATCTCCGGGTTACCGTTGACCAGCACATCAAATAGCGCGCCCTCAGCGCCGTCGAGCTTCAGCAGCACCGCCGAATCATTCAGTTGCTCACCACCCAGCGCGGCGCCATCACCTATCACCAGACTGGTGTCATAACGCACACTGGTCAGGGTATCGCGGCCACCCCGGTCGGAATCATTGAAGGCCACATCGGCACGGCCACGCCCGTGGCGGGAGCCGTATTCACTGTTGAGCAGAACGGATTGGCGACCCGGATCAAAGTTCACCCCCGCCCCCAGCGTCAGGTCCGCATCAAAACGATCACGGTCATTCCAGGCGCTGGCCCAGGCGGCGTTAACCCCGTCCTCGGTACCCGGAGCATCGTCCTGAACCCAGCCAAGGTTGGCCTGATGCTGCCAGTCCGGGCGGGTCATCAACCAATTGGCGCCGAGCAGTATCTGGTTGTCGCCGTTATTGCGCGTCAGGCTGGCAGACAGGTTGATCACCTGACCGCCTCCCACCCGGAACGTATGCAGGTAGGCCGCCGAGCTGATGGTTTGTTCGCTGGCACGGCCAAGTCGCTGACGGCGATGGGAGAATACCAACTGCCCACGCCCCGCTGGCACCCATAACTCAGCACTGTCACGTCGCACGGAGCGGGGCAACAATCGATATTCCCGCGCATCAAAATCAACGTCAAAAACGGTCGGATCGTCGGTCCAGACCCGTTGGCTGTCGAACTGGAAACGCCAGTCCCGGTAGCGGGCATTACCGCGCAACGTAAAACCGCCACCGCCTTCGCTTTCTACAAAAGTGCTGGCAAACAGCTGTGAATAACGGGAAAACCAGTCGCCACTCACTTCCAGCAGGGCCTGCTCGCCGGTAGCCGCCATGGCCACCCCTCCACCCCAGGTATCCGCAAAGCGCTGACGCAAGCCGGTCATCAACAGGGCGGTCTGCCTGTCTTCCGGCAGAACCTGGTCGCGGGCAAAGGCGGTGGCCTGCCCGACCTGGGCAAACCACAGTTTTTCGCCCTGCGGCGCCAGCCGGCGGCTTTTCACAAAAAACTGCTCTTCCACCCGGGTATTGCCGTTAGCATCGGTGATACGCAGTTCCAGTGTGTAGGCCCCGGTAGGCAGGCGGGCAGTATCCAGACGGCGACGCCCGGATTCCAGAAATTGGCTACCGTAAAGGCGGCCATCCTTGTACACCTCAATGCGGCTGCGAGACGACAGGAACACTTCCACCGAGGTGGCGAAGGCGGAGTCGAGATCCTGGCGACGCACCAACGAGCGGGACACACCGACCCCGGCGATCGGCTGCCGGTCAATCACCGTCAGCATGTCGCTGTTAGGCTGAAACAGGCCAACAGTGAGTTGGTGATCCGGGTAGTTACGTTGCCAGCCCAGTTCATCAATGGACAGCGACTGCTCATCAGTACTGACCCAGTTGGCAAAGCCATACTGGGCGCCTCGGCCTACCAGGCTGCGACCGAACAAACTGGTATTGTTCTCCCCTTCAGCGCTACCTGCATGGCTGAAACTGAGATTCTGCACCCCACCCCACCGGCTTTCCGTGGGTTCAGGCAGATAACGTGGCGCCAGCGCTTCCGGCGCTTCCAGATACTTGGGGTGGATAAACAGGTCCGCCCGAAAGCGCTGTTCGTCAAAAATCACGCCGGCAACTTTCGGCTCGATAAGGCCACATTCCTGCTGATGTTCACTGACACAGACCTTGTCGCCGTGGGGGTCCAACGGCGTGGACAGCACCGCCAGCAACCAGGGCTCCGGTTTTACCTGGGGCATAGCGCCGATCAGCGCATCCGGTTCCAGAAAGGTAATTTCTTCGGGAGAGTAGCGAGCAGGGGTAGACAGCACCAGACGATCGCCGAAGTACACATCCACCAGGGTTTCCTGGGGCTCCATCAATGCTTCGAACCCCGGTGGCACGGCGTAATCCTGAGCCATGAGCTGCCCGGCCGGCAAAGAAGCCAGCAGGACAATCAACCCGGCCTGCCAGCGCGATCCCATGGCGGCCGTTCCGATCAGGGGTAACGCTGCTGCCGGGTCTCACCGGCAGTGGTGAGATTGAAACGCACCGGCGCATCCATGGGTAATGCCAGGGTAACGCTGTTACCCGGGTAAAGGCGGCGCCCCTGTACCGGCTCACAGGGTCGGGTAGATGGGCTTGGCGGGCACTGCTCCCCCTCATGCAACAGCACATTCACATTGCCCTTGTTGCTCAGTGTCAGGGACTTGCCGTCGCGCTGCCCTTCCAGTGACACTCCGGTTTGCGAAGGCGCCACAAACACCAGCAACTGGTAGCCCACCAGTACCCGCACGCCAGTGCTATCCATCTGCTCCGGCGGGGCCACCGGCCTCAGATCTACCCGGTAGACCTTCTCCATATCACCATGGCCTTCCAGGTTCACCAGTCGCACCCGGCGACTCCCCCCCGGTGGCACCATCAGGCGCCGCGGCGTGGCAATCAGGGGGGCCGATTCCGGATCCTTCACCGGCAATCGCTGCTCACTGTCGGTACCCGGATCACTCACGGTGAGAATGCCCACATCCACAAACAGGGGCTCTTCTCCTGGGTTACCGATGACCACATCCTGACGCGGTGATTTATCCGCGGGAAAATGAACAATGGCCTTGTCCACCTGCATGGCATACGCCGCCATGACCCCGCTTGCCCATAGCAGCAGACCGAATACAAAACGCAAAGTGTGTTCCCCTTGATGTCTCAGGTCCCCAAAGACCTGCTTTTGTGCTTCTTGTCACATTTTTACAGCGAACCACATTCAAACCGACCGGATTCCGATAAGACCGGACAAACGGCAGTTTAGCGGTAAAGGCAGCTGCAAGTTACAAGCTTCAAGCTGCAACGCGGGCCAGTTTGCTGCTAAACGAATCAACGCGGAGCCGCGCCGGAAGGCTAAGTGGCGAGGAGCGAGTTGAAAAGGAGCGAAAAGCAAAACCACCACTAGAAAGGCTTATGGTTTCGTCTCTCGCAGCTTTCGTTAGGCTTCTTTCTACTTTTTGGCGCGGCGCCAGCGGTAATGACAGTGCAAGATTCGCGTTGCAGCTTGAAGCTTGAGGCTTGCAGCTGCGCTTCTACCGCCCGCAGCTATTCATCTGCTGCTGATAGCGGTTAGCCATGCTGGCGGTGCGCTGTGCGGCGCCCTTCATCCATTTATTGTTCTTCCATGTGCCACGGGCATAGCCACCGTGGCCGGCATAATAGTTGAGATACAGGTTGTAGGTATCGTTACGGGCAACGCCGTTTTTCTTGTGGCTCTGGTAGTGATACCAGCCCACAAACCTCACCGCGTCCTTGAAGTCATCGCGGTCTGCACCATGGCGACCGGTGTCATCCTGATACCATTGCCAGGTGGAATCCAGTGCCTGGGGGTAACCGTAGGCCGAGGAAGGCCGCTTCCAGGGGATAAACCCCAGCAGCTTGGTACGGGGCGGTTTGGCCCGGGCATTGAAGCCGGATTCCTTGTAGATCGTGGCCATCAGTACCGGTACCGGCACGCCGTATTCCTTTTCCGTGTTCTTGGCGTACTTGTACCAGTTGTTGAACCAGCCCCCCCGCTGATCAAACACCGCACAGACATTGTCTGTCTGGGTCGGTGTGCCGGCGCAACCGCCCAGAAGCAGTGCCGCCAATACCAGGGTAAGACCGATTCTCATAATGCTCCCGGATCAATGCCGTGTTGTTCGAATACGGACAGTAGCGCGGCCTCATCGCAGACCTCAACCCCCAGGGACTCGGCCTTGGCCAGCTTGGAACCCGCTGCAGCGCCGGCCACTACCATAGATGTATTCTTCGACACCGACCCGGACACTTTGGCTCCCAACTGCTGCAGGCCATGCTTTGCCTGGTCACGGGTAAACTGTTCCAGGGTGCCGGTGAGCACCCAGGTCTGCCCTTCCAGCGGGCGGCTTTCCGCCTGGGCCGGTGCGCGGGCGGCAAGCTCGGCCACCATGGCTTCAGCTTCCTGCAAACGGGCCTGCCAGCCGTTTTCCGCCAGCGCCTTGCTCAACTGCGTCATCACTCCGGAACGCACGCCCTTGGGCTCCGCGCCGGCCCCTTCTTCAGCACCGGCGCTCAGCTCGGCAACCGTGCGATAATGGCTGCCCAGGGTTTCCAGTGACTTGTCACCGATACCCTCAAGGTTCATGCCCAGCCGCTTGGCGGATTTCAGCAGATGCGCCAGGGTCAGGCTGTGCACAAAGGCTGCTGACGGTTCACCACTGGACTGCGGATTCACCCCGGCAGCCAGCAGCCCATCAATCACCGCCTCGTTATCGGCTTCGGCAAAGAAGGCGCCAATGGCCTTGGCCACTTCCATGCCCACATCCGGTACCGCCAGCAGCAATAACAGCGGCGCCCGGCGAATCGTGTCCAGATCGCCAAAACAATCCGCCAGGTTTTTGGCCGTTTCCTCACCAATCTGCAAGATCCCCAGGGAAAACAGGAAACGCCCCAGGGCGACAGTCTTGGAGTTTTCCAGCGCGGCGATCAGGTTATCGGCGGATTTCTCGCCCATGCGCTCAAGGCCAGCCACCTGCTCCGCCTTGAGCCGGTAAAGATCCGCCACGGTGGCAATCAGCTCCTGGTCCACCAGAGCATCCACCAACTTGTCGCCCAGGCCATCGATATCCATGGCCCGGCGCGAGGCAAAGTGCTTGATGGCCTCACGCTGCTGGGCGCCACAGATCAGGCCGCCGGTGCAGCGGGCCACCACCTGGTCATCGCCACGCAGAATCTCGCTGCCGCACACAGGGCAGTTCGACGGTAGGGAAATATCTTTCGCATCCGCCGGACGCCGTTCCGGCAACGCTCTGACCACCTTGGGAATCACATCTCCGGCCCGGTACACCACCACGGTATCGCCGATGCGGATATCCAGCCGCTGGATTTCATCAATATTGTGCAGCGTGGCATTGCTCACGGTAACACCGCCCACCTGCACCGGTTCCAACCGCGCCACCGGCGTCAGGGCACCTGTGCGCCCCACCTGCCAGTCCACGCCGTTGAGCACGGTGAGTTCTTCCTGGGCAGGGAACTTGTGAGCGATGGCCCAGCGTGGCGCCCGGCTGACAAAGCCCAGATCCCGTTGCCAATCAAAGCGATTGACCTTGTAGACCACGCCGTCGATGTCGTAATCGAGCCGGTCACGCTTTTCCAGAATGCCACGGTAGAAATCCAGCAGTGCATCCACCCCGGCACACAGCCGCACCTCCGGATTGACCCGCAGGCCCCAGCCGCGCAGGGCATCGAGCATGTCAGCGTGGGTGGCCGGTTCGGGCACTCCTTCCAGTTGCGCCATGGAATAGGCATAGAACTCCAGCGGCCGGCTGGCGGTGATGCGCGAATCCAGCTGGCGCAGACTGCCGGCGGCGGCGTTGCGTGGATTGGCAAATATCTTCTGCCCGGCTTCTTCCTGACGAGCATTGAGCGCAGCAAAGCCAGCATGGGGCATCACCACTTCGCCACGTACTTCCAGCCGTACCGGCACCTTGTCGCCGCGCAGCTTGAGAGGCACTGAACGGATGGTGCGAGCATTGGTGGTGATGTTCTCGCCGGTCTGGCCATCACCGCGGGTTGCCGCCCGCACCAGTTCCCCGTCCAGGTACAACAGGGAAATCGCCAGCCCGTCCAGTTTGGGTTCGGCCACATAATCCACGGTATCGGACACATCCAGGCGCTCGCGCACCCGATTGTCAAAGGCGCGCAGCTCATCATCGTCGAAGGCATTATCCAGGCTGAGCATGGGCACTTCGTGCTGCACCTGATCAAACGCATCCAGCGGCACATCCCCCACCCGCTGGGTGGGCGAATCCGCTGACACCAGCGACGGGTGCTCCGCCTCCAGCGCCTGCAATTCACGATAAATTCGATCGTACTCCGCATCCGGTACCGCCGGATCATCAAGCACGTAATAGCGATAGGACCAATCGTTGAGCTGGTCGCGCAGGTGTTGGGCTTTCTGGAAGATGTCTTGGGAAGGCTGGCTCACGGGACGGTGTATTCCTGTGTCTCTATAAAACAGCGGCAAGCTACAAGCCACAAGCTGCAAGGCGCGGGATAAGCGAATAAAACAGCAAGGCCATGCCCGCGTTTCAAACTCCTATTTCCCGAACGGATTTTTCGCCATGCAAGCATGGCTCCTACAAGGTGTTATGCCTCAAAATTTTTTGCTCCGTAGGGTTCGCTGAGCCTGAGCGAACTGCAACATGCAGAGGCCGAACGGTGCAGTTCGCTTGGGCTCAGTGCACCCTACGCAGCCGGCCAGGGTACGGTTTTCCTTGTTGCTTGCAGCTTGGAGCTTGAAGCTGCTTTTTACGCACTAGGCACCCGCTGGCGACGCTCGAATTCCTGCACTCGCTGGCGCAAATGTTCCATGGTCTGCGGGGTCAGCACGCTGTGCTGTTCGTCTTTCAGGTCACCGTCAAGCTCGCTGGCCAGGCGGCGGCAGATGGAGAGCATCTTGTCCAGCGCGCCCAGGGCGTCAGTGGGCCCCGGCAGTTTCAGGAAGAAGGTCACACCGGCAAAGGTCTTTTCTTCCATGGTGTCCAGGTCGAAGGTGCCCGGCTCCACCGCATTGGCCATGGAAAACTGCAACTCGTCACGGCCGTCCAGATTCACGTGGCGATGGAAGATGTTCATCTGTCCATAGCGCAGGCCGGATTCCAGCAGCAGCCGCAGCAGGTCGTTACCGGCAAAGGGCGCGCCACGGTGAGCGATCAGGTGTACCACGATCACTTCCATTACCGGCTGGGGCTCGCGATGGCGTTCCAGCTTTCTTTCCGGCTGACGCTCAACCGGTTTCTTCTCCACTGGCCGCTGTTCCACCACCGGCTTCGGCGGCTCGCGGGGCGGTTCCGGTTGGGGCTCCGGCTCCCGGTATTGCGGGGCCGGGGTCTCATCCACTGGCTCCGGCTGCCGATCGCCTTCAAACAGGCTCTGCTGTTCGGCAGTGGCAGGCTCGTTAACAACCTCGTCCGGCTCCATCATGGTGGGCGGCGCTTCTGATTGCTGCTGCGAGTCCATTTCCATGGCCCGGCGCACCACGCGGGCGGTGCCGATCAGCTCCGGGTTATAATCGCTTTTCTCGGCGTCTTCTTCCTGGGCATCCCGGTAACGCGGGTCGATACGCATACGCAGCCGCCCCTGCCGTTCCCTGATCATACGACGGACACCGTCCGCCAGGATCAGCAGAATCAGAATAACCAGAATGCCAATCAGTGTTTCCAGATTCAGGCCCATTGCCTCATCTTCCTTGCTTGCGCTGAAGTGCCACCATTACGGACAGCACCGGATTGCCTTACATAGCCGCCATTTCGGCAGCTTCTTCCACATCGACCGACACCAGACGGGACACACCAGGCTCATGCATGGTGACCCCCATCAGGGTAGCAGCCATCTCCATCGCAATCTTGTTATGAGTAATGTAGATGAATTGTACTTTTGCGGACATTTCCGACACCAGGTTACAGAAACGTCCCACGTTCGCATCGTCCAGCGGCGCGTCCACCTCATCGAGCAGACAGAACGGCGCCGGGTTGAGCTGGAAGATACTGAATACCAAGGACAGAGCGGTCAGTGCCTTCTCCCCCCCTGACAACAGGTGAATGGTGCTGTTCCGTTTGCCCGGAGGCCGCGCCATGATCGTCACGCCGGTATCCAGCAGGTCGTCGCCGGTAAGCTCCAGGTAGGCGTGACCGCCACCGAACACTTTGGGGAACAGTTCCTGCAGGCCGCGGTTGATGCGGTCGAAGTATTCCTTGAAGCGCGCCCGGGTTTCCCGGTCGATCTTGCGAATGGCGTTTTCCAGGGTGTTGAGCGCGTCTTCCAGATCGCCGTTCTGGCTGTCCAGGTAATTTTTGCGCTCGGACTGCTGCTGGTATTCGTCGATGGCCGCCAGGTTGATCTGCCCCAGCCGTGAAATCCGCTGGCCGATCATGTCCATTTCCCGGGCCCATTCCTGCTCGTTGGCCTCCTCGGGCAGGTTTTCCAGCACGGTGTCCAGGTCGAAGTTGTGCTCACCCAGCTGCTCGGCCACGGTCTGGCGGCGGGTGGTCAGATCCTGCCACTGCATCCGCTTCTGATCCATGGTGCTGCGGATTTCCTGGGCCTGGCGCTCGAACTGGCCGCGCTGGCCTTCAAGATTGCGCATCTCGTGATCCACCGCTTCCAGTTCGCGGCGGGCCTCGGTGAGCTTGTGCTCCGCTTCCAGGCGCACTTCCAGTTTCTCTTCCAGCTGCATCTGCAGCTCGGTGCCCGGCTCGTCGCCCTCGTTGGTCTGCTCTTCCAGCAGCGCCTTGCGCTCGGCCAGCGCCTGGACCTGGGATTCCAGCCGGCTCAGGTTCTGGCGCAGCGAGTCTGCCTGGGTGCGGGCACCCTGCACTTCCATGGCCAGATGGTGGGACTGGTCACGGGCATGGCGGGCCTTCTGGCGCGCCTCGTCCAGGCGCAGACGCAGCTCGTCGCGGCGGGACAGCAATGCCTCGCGCTGGCCGCTGTCAGCCTCCATGGCGTCCAGCGCTTCCGCCAGCACCGCCCGGGCCTCTTTCATTTGTTCCTGTTCCTGGGCGTGCTGCTCGTTGGCTTCTTCCAGCTCGCGGCCCAGGCGTTCTCGGCGCATGGTAATCTGCTCCAGGCGCACCTGACGGGCGCTGACCTGGGCATTGATTTCGCCCAGCTCCCGGTTGATACGGCTGGCCTGGCGCTGTACCTCTTCGCGCTCTTCCTCCAGCTCGCCGATCTGCTCGCGGGTGCTTTCCAGTTGTTCTTTCAGGTCATCCACGGTGGCCTGCAGGGTATCGATCTCGCCCTCAAGCTGATCAAGCTCGCGGCGGCGCTCGAGCACACCAGCTTCCTGATCTTCCTCTTTGGCCACTTTCAGCCAGTCCGGGCCCAGCCAGATACCGTCGCGGGTGACCACGGATTCATAGGCGTCCAGTTGACCGCGCAGGGCCAGGGCCGCATTCAGGTCATCGGCCACGTAGACCCCGGCCAGCAGGCCTTCCGGCACCTGCCCCTGAACGTGATCACGGAGCAGTTTGCCCTTGCTGCCTGAGCCTTTCACCGTGGCCGGGCTGAACAGGGCCAGGCGGCCATGGGAAAGGTCCCCCAGCCAGTCGCTGACCTGGTCGAACCCGCTAATGGCCACCGCCTGAATGCTGTCGCCCAATACCGCTTCCAGGGCCTTTTCCCAACCCTCATCCACCTGCACCTGGTCAGCCAGGCGCGGCTCTGCGTCCAGTTCGTGGCGGTTGAGCCAGTCGCTCACTGCGCCATCATCGCCCATGGCCGCCTTCTGCAGGGCCTCCAGCGAGGTGCGGCGACCCTTCAGGGTCTGCAGCTTCTCGCGGGCTTCGTCCAGCTGCCGGCCACGGTCGCCGTTTTCCCGGCGCATGCGGTTGATGTCTTCCTGCAGGGACTCGCTGCGCAGTTCGTTTTCTTCCGACTGGCCACGGTATTGCTCTACCTGCTCTTCCAGCTGGCGCATTTCCTGGGCCAGCGGGCCGGAATCCAGGGATTCCTGTTCTTTTCTGAGGCGCTCGATGCGGTCCTTCAGACGATCCTGGGATTTCTCCAGGTGCTGGATACGGGACTGCTCCACCTCGGCCTGGCGGCGGGACTCCCCGGACTTGCCGTTGAATTCTTCCCACTCCTGCTGCCAGTTCTGCATGGTCTCTTCGGCCAGGGCCAGAGCTTCGGCAGAGGCTTCCTGCTGCTCGCTGATCAGCTCCAGCTCTGGCTCACGCTCGGCCAGGATGGCATCCAGCTCCGCCACCTTCTCGCTGTCCACCCGCAGGTGCTCATCGGATTCCTGCCAGCTGGCCTTGATCTGGTCCAGCTCTTCATAGAGCTGTTGCTTGCGTTCACGCTGGTGCTGGATGCTTTGTTCCAGCCTGGCCACTTCCGCGCCCAGGGAATAGAAGTGCTGCTGCACCTGGTTGAAGTGTTCCTGCACCTCGTGGTGCTTCTCGCGCAGGCGCTCCACTTCCGCGTCCACGTGACGCTGCTCGGCCACCTTGCCTTCCATGGACACATCCAGCTCGCCGATCACAAAGTCGAGCTGCTTGACCTGACTATCCAGGCCTTTCCAGCGCAGGGCCTTGAGCTGGGCGCCCTTGAGGCGCTCCTCTTCCTTGTATTGCTTGTACTTTTCCGCGGCACTGGCCTGGCGGCTGAGGCGCTCCAGCTGACGCTCCAGCTCGTCACGGATATCAGTGAGGCGCTCCAGGTTTTCCCGGGTGCGGCGGATGCGGTTCTCGGTCTCGCGGCGGCGGGCCTTGTACTTGGAGATCCCCGCCGCTTCCTCGATGTAAACGCGAAGCTCTTCCGGCTTGGCCTCGATCAGCCGGGAAATCATGCCCTGCTCGATGATGGCGTAACTGCGAGGGCCCAGGCCGGTACCCAGAAAGATGTCGGAGATGTCCTTGCGGCGACATTTCGTGCCATTGAGGAAATAGTTGGACTGGCCGTCCCGGGTCACCTGGCGCTTCACCGAGATTTCGTTGAACTTGCCGTATTCACCGGTAACCGTGGCGTCGGAGTTATCGAAGATCAGCTCAATGGAAGCCTGGGCCACGGGCTTGCGGGCATTGGAGCCATTGAAGATCACGTCGGCCATGGATTCGCCACGCAGGTGCTTGGCGGAGGATTCCCCCATCACCCAGCGGACCGCATCAATGATATTGGACTTCCCACACCCGTTGGGCCCCACCACAGCGGTGAGATTCTCCGGGAAATTGGTGGTGGTAGGGTCCACAAAGGATTTGAACCCGGCCAGTTTTATGGATTTCAGTCGCATAGTGTCTGCTTAACTCGGGCCAACAGGCCAAAAATTGGGCGAAAACAAGAGTTTTCGCCGCCCCCTGAAGCGATTACGGCGCACCGTGGGCATCAAAAGGGGTAAGTCTAGCGACAACCCGGACTGAATTCATCAGCCGCAACGCCCTGTTTACAATAAGGCCAAGAATGCCGGACCTCTGCGGGCGCCATAGTCACATGGTGATTGTGCCGTCGGCGGGCGGTTCGCCATGCAAGCATGAGCTCCTGCAAAGCCGCGGGCCAATTGAAAACAACTGAAAAAGCCGGGCCCGGTTCACACGCTCTGCCCGACCCGTCCGCCAAAGCCATCGTTGGAGCCTGGAAACGGGGCCTGCCAGGCTCTCATGGCCCTTCGCCTTGCAAGCAAGGCTCCAACGGCTTTGCGACGAGGACTTCCCCGCAGGGCTTTCCCTTTTTGTGTTCTGCTTGTAGCTTGTAGCTGCTTTCTCACAGCCAAGGATTTGCCGTGTCTCAAGTTGCCGATGCCATCAGCTACCTCAAACGCAGTGTCGCCCTGGCGAAAAGCCGGGAATTGCGTCTGTATGTGGTCATCCCCCTGATCTTCAACATCGTTGTCTTTGGTGGCCTCTACTGGGCCAGCGGCAGCTGGATCGCCGGCTGGATCGCCTCGGCCACGGCAGACTGGGCGCTGACCGGCTCGTTGAGCTTCCTCAATGAAGCCCTGCACTTTCTCATCGACGCGGCCATTATTCTGGTCTGGATCCTGCTGCTGGCCCTGTTTGCCAGTGTCTTTTCCATCGGCGTACAGCTGATTGCGGCGCCCTTCATGGGCTTTCTGGCAGAGAAAGTAGATATCCAGACCACCGGCCACCCCATGCCCGACGAATCCATCCCGGCCATGATCCTGCGGACCTTCAAGCGCGAACTGCGCAAAACCTGGTACTGGCTGTGGCGGGCGCTGCTGATCCTGTTTGTGGTGATGGTGGTCTACTTCATCCCGGTGGTGAACGTGTTCGCCTCGGTGATCTGGTTCCTGTGGTCCGGCTGGCTGCTGGCCATGCAGTATATCGATTTCGGTGCCGACAACCGCCAGGTGCCCTTCGAGGTCATGCTCGAGCGCCTGAAAACCAAACGCTGGCTGGTCCTCACCTTCGGCGCCGTGGTCATGGGCCTGACCATGCTGCCGCTGGTAAACCTGTTCATCATGCCGGTGGCGGTGATTGCGGGGACGTTGATCTGGGTGGAGGAATTGGCGGAGGAAATTGAGAATTGATAATGGATAATTGATAACTGTCGCGAGACAGACATTCATGTCCTGAAATGCAAGAGGCCGCGCCCAGACAATGGGCGCGGCCTCTTCGCTGTGAGAATCCTCAACGGCACATTCGCGTCGTTATCAATTATCCATTCTCAATTATCAATTGAACCTACCGCATAAAGCCCAGCTCGCGGAGCTGATGAATCTTGTCCCGGGTCGCCGCCGCGTCCTCGAATTCCAGGTTCTTGGCGTGCTCCATCATCTTGTTTTCCAGGGCCTTGATCTCGCGGGCCACTTCCGCCGGGGACATGGCTTCGTATTTCGAGGGTGACTCGGCCACCTTCTTGTCCTTGTCGCCCTTGTATTTGCGGTCGTAACGACTGCCACCGCTGTCGTCCATGATGTCGCGGACCTTCTTGTTGAGCTTCTGCGGCGTGATGCCGTGCTCCTTGTTGAAGGCCTCCTGCTTCTCGCGACGACGGTTGGTCTCGTCGATGGCCCGCTCCATGGAACCGGTGATCTTGTCCGCATAGAGAATGGCACGGCCATCCACGTTCCGCGCCGCACGACCAATGGTCTGGATCAGGGAGCGATCCGAGCGCAGGAAGCCTTCCTTGTCCGCATCCAGAATGGCCACCAGGGCCACTTCCGGCATATCCAGCCCCTCACGCAACAGGTTGATGCCCACCAGCACGTCAAACTTGCCCAGCCGCAAGTCGCGGATGATCTCCACCCGCTCCACGGTGTCGATGTCCGAGTGCAGATAGCGCACCTTGATGTCGTGCTCATTCAGGTACTCGGTCAGATCCTCGGCCATGCGCTTGGTGAGCGTGGTGACCAGCACCCGCTGCTCCTTGGCGATAGCTTCCTTGGCCTCGCCCAGCAGGTCATCCACCTGGGTAATGGCTGGACGGATTTCAATCTGCGGATCCACCAGACCGGTGGGACGCACCACCTGCTCCACCACCTGGCCGGCGTATTTTTCCTCGTAAGGGCCGGGCGTGGCGGAGACAAACACCATCTGGGGGGCCAGCCGCTCCCATTCCTCGAACTTGAGGGGCCGGTTATCCATGGCCGAGGGCAGCCGGAAGCCGAAGCTCACCAGGGTTTCCTTGCGCGAACGGTCGCCCTTGTACATGGCCCCCAGCTGGGGAATGGTCACGTGGGACTCATCGGCGATCAGCAGGGCATTCTCTGGCAGGTAATCAAACAGGGTCGGCGGCGCCTCGCCGGGGGCCCGGCCGGAAAACAGCCGGGAATAGTTTTCCACCCCGTTGCAGTAGCCCAGCTCCTGCAGCATCTCGATGTCGAAACGGGTGCGCTGCTCCAGCCGCTGGGCTTCCACCAGCTTGTTCTGTTCCTTGAGCTCCGCCAGTCGTTCGGTGAGCTCCTCCTTGATCATCTCAATGGCCTTGAGGACGGTTTCCCGCGGGGTCACATAATGGCTCTTGGGGTAGACGGTAATCCGCCCTACCCGCTTGATCACCTCACCGGTGAGCGGGTCGAAAATGCTGATGGTTTCCACCTCGTCATCGAACAATTCGATGCGAACCGCTTCTTTTTCCTCTTCCGCCGGGAAAATATCGATCACATCCCCGCGCACCCGGTAAGTGGCACGGCGGAAATCCATCTCGTTGCGGGTGTACTGCAGCTCCGCCAAGCGGCGCAACAGCTCACGCTGGTCGATGCGATCACCGCGCACCAGGTGCAGCACCATGGCGTGATAGCTGGCCGGGTCACCCAGGCCGTAGATGGCGGACACAGTGGCCACGATAATGGTGTCCGGCCGCTCCAGAATGGCCTTGGTGGCAGACAACCGCATCTGCTCGATCTGCTCGTTTACCGAGGCATCCTTCTCGATAAAGGTGTCGGAGCTCGGCACATAGGCTTCCGGCTGGTAGTAGTCGTAGTAGGAAACGAAGTACTCCACCGCATTTTCCGGGAAGAACTCCTTGAACTCCCCGTATAGCTGCGCCGCCAGCGTCTTGTTGGGCGCCATGATGATGGTGGGCCGCCCGGTCTGCTGGATCACATTGGCCATGGTGAAGGTCTTGCCGGACCCGGTCACCCCGAGCAGGGTCTGGTGGCCCAGACCATCGTCGATCCCTTCGATCAACTGGGCGATAGCCTTCGGCTGGTCACCGGCCGGCTGGTAATCGGAGTGAAGCTTGAAAAGGCTGTCGGACATGGAAATATCCTGATGGCCGCCTCCCGAGCCAGGAAGGCAGAAAAATCATGGTTTAAAAATCGGAACATAGTGTAGCAGAGCCGGCGTGAATGCGCGGCGGAACAACAACGCCAGAAACACCGGATTCCCCTGTAGGAACGGAGCGTAGCGGAGTAACGCACGTAGTTCTGTGCGGCCCGAAGGGTGAGCGTAGCGAATAATTCCTCTCGAGGGACGAACCGCGCGCAGCGCGAAACGCCCAAAGGGCGAAGGTTTTGGATGATGGCAGAGTGTCCGGCCGGTATTCACCTGGCCTGAAAGGCCCTGCGCAGATTCGTCCCCTGAAAGGGAACTCCTACAGCGGCTTTGTAGAGAGCTCGAGCCCAACAAGCCAGCGGTGATTGAGCCCCCCACCCTCATCGCCCCCACAAGGAAATACGGGACATTTCAGCCCTGACCCGCTAAAATGCCTCCCCCTTTCTGCGCCAAAAGCGCAGCCAATACGACTCTTTAGACGAATGAGGAGTGCATGTCCGATATCAGCCTTTCCGACCGCGTACAACGCATCAAGCCGTCTCCTACCCTGGCCATTACCGCCAAAGCCGGTGAACTTCGTGCTCAGGGAAAAGACATTATTGGGCTGGGTGCCGGTGAGCCGGATTTCGATACCCCGGATCATATCAAGCAAGCCGCCATTGAAGCGATCAACGCCGGCAAGACCAAATATACCCCGGTAGACGGCACTCCCGGCCTGAAAAAGGCCATCATCGACAAGTTCAAGCGTGACAACAGCCTGGACTACGAGCCCAACCAGATTCTGGTCTCCAGCGGCGGCAAGCAGTCCTTCTTCAACATGGCCCTGGCCCTGCTGAACGACGGCGACGAAGCCATCATTCCTGCCCCCTACTGGGTGAGCTACCCGGATATGGTGCTGGTTGCCGGCGGTGTCCCCAAGGTCATCGAAACCGACGTGAACAGCCGTTTCAAGATCACCCCGGAACAGCTGGAAGCGGCCATCACGCCGAAAACCCGCCTGTTCGTGATCAACAGCCCGTCCAACCCCTCCGGCATGGCCTACTCCATCGAAGAGCTGGCGGCCCTGGGTGAAGTGCTGAAGAAGCACCCGGACATCATCGTCGCCACCGATGACATGTACGAGCACATTCTGTGGACCGGCAAACCCTTCGTGAACATCGTCAACGCGTGTCCGGAACTGTACGACCGCACCGTGGTAATGAACGGCGTCTCCAAGGCCTATTCCATGACGGGCTGGCGGATCGGCTATGCCGGCGGTCCGCAGAAGCTGATCGCGGCCATGAAGAAGGTCCAGTCCCAGTCCACCTCCAACCCGGCCTCCATCAGCCAGGCAGCGGCAGAAGCCGCGCTGGCCGGCGATCAGGGCTGCGTGGACGAGATGGTCAAGGCTTTCAAGGAGCGCCACGACTACCTGACCGCGGCACTGGATGCCCTGCCCGGCGTGAAATGCGCCCAGGGTGATGGCACCTTCTATGCCTTCCCGGATTTCTCCGAAGCGATTGCCAACCTGGACGGTGTGGAATCCGACACCGACCTGGCCGCCCTGCTGCTGGAAACCGCGGAAGTAGCGCTGGTACCGGGCTCTGCCTTTGGCGCGCCTGGCTGCATGCGCCTGTCTTTCGCCGTCGGCATGGACACGCTGAAAGAAGCCATCCGCCGCATTGAGCAAGCATTGGCTAAATAAGCAACAAACGCGCCTCCGGGGTGTTGACGACCCCGGAAGGCGTCACTAATATACGCGCCTCAAGACATTCCGCCTTAGCTCAGTTGGTAGAGCAAATGACTGTTAATCATTGGGTCGCTGGTTCGAGCCCAGCAGGCGGAGCCAAATAGAAAAGGGCCTACCCATCGGGTAGGCCCTTTTTCTTTGCCCAATGATCGGTCGCCCTGCGGTCGACGGTTAATCATTGGCAAATTCAGTTGAATTTGCCTAGTTCGAGCCCAGCAGGCGGAGCCAAATAGAAAGGGCCTACCCATCGGGTAGGCCCTTTTTCTTTGCACCAATGATTGGTCACGAAGAAGCTCGCACCGTGACAACCCTTAAGAAATACCTTCAAGCAAACAACACTGCGCCCTCTGACAGCCTCCACCTATAGCCATACATTTAGTACTCCTCTCCACTCCTCGACCCGGATTTCCCTCTGCCACGCGAAAGTGAGAAAATCCGCCGCCAGTGTGCACTACGGGTCTGACATGGATAACAATAAGCCACGTATCGGCTTCATCATCACCAAAGCAGAAACTGGCGGCGCCCAGCGCTGGACCCTGGACCAGATCCGTCTCCTGCAAGACGATATCCACCCTTTCCTGATTGCCGGCGAGTACCAGTGGCTGACTCAAACCCTGAGTACGCTCTCTCCCCTGGTTCTCCCCGAGCTGCTCAAGCGGCTCCCCAGCTCCGCCGGGTTAATGCGATTACGCCGCTATATTCGGAATAACGGCATTTCCACTCTCGTAGCCAGCTCCGCAAATGCCGGGGTCTACGCCAGACTGATGAAGCTCTTTATTCCGGGGTTACGGGTCATCTATGTCTCCCACGGCTGGTCCTCTATCTACAATGGCGGCAAGCTATCCGGGGTCTACACCCTGGCGGAACGGCTACTCTCAACCCTGACCGACCTGGTAATCAACGTCTCCAGAGCCGACGCCAACAAATGCAACGAAAGGCTGAACATATCGCCGGGCAAAACCGTCACACTGACCAACCGGACCCCGAAGCCGGCAGAACAGCCTGCAAACCTGCCGACAAAACCGGTAAAATTACTGTTTCTGGGCAGACTGGCGCATCCTAAACGTCCGGATCTACTGATAGACGCCGTTTCCGGCTTCTCACAGGATGAACTGACCCTCACGATTGTCGGTTCCGGGCCTGCACAACAGGAGTTACAGGCAAACGCGCCGAACAATGTATTTTTCGCCGGGGAAATCCAGGCGTTTGATCAGTTCCACCGTTATCACGCCCTTTGCCTTATCTCTGATAGTGAAGGGTTGCCCATGTCCGCCCTTGAGGCCAAGGCACATGGGCTGCCACTGTTGCTGAGCAATGTGGGTGGTTGCCACGAACTGATCGACGACGGAAACGGGGTTATGTGTGACAACACCGCCGACTCCATCCGTCACAGCCTTAATCAGCTGATAACAAACATGGACGCCATGCAGGCCTCCGCCAGGGCCTGCGCACCAAATGCATGGCTGGAGCCCGCAAAAATGGACTATTTACACGCCTATCTGGGCATAAAATCAGGCGCTTGAGACCTATGACTTCTCACTACATACCGATAGATCCAGCGCGGCACACTCGCCTTCACGAAAGGCTGCTGCTCAATCCGGTGATCGGCCACCTTGCTGGACTGATCGTCACCCTGTTCGGCGCCCAGCTCATTGCCCATGGCACTGTCTTGATCCCACAAGATCCAAACCAGCAGCTATCCCTGATCACTCTGACAACCATCTACATCATCAATGCACTCCTGTTAAAAAAGATCGTCCGTTTTCCGGGTGGGCGCAATTTCTCCTACAGTGCCAGCATCACCCTGGCCCTGATTGCCTCTGCAATGATGATCATCCTCGCATTTCGTCTGGGTTACTCCCGCAGCACCCTGTTCACGGGTTTTGCAATGCTGATTGGCGTTCAATTTGCCAACTTCATCATTAACCGACGATATCGGAAGCTGAAATTCGCACTACTGCCCGGCGTGGAAATAACCAATAAAGACGGCGCAGAAAATATCTGCTTCAGAGAACTCACATCAGCCGAGCTATCCGACACTCGCTACGATGCTCTGGTTGTGAACACTGACAATGAAATAGAAGACGGCTGGCTCCGCTATGTAGCCCACCATAGCGCCTCAGGCACGACAATCATAAGCAGCAAGGCACTCAACGAAGCCATAAACGGCAAAGTCGACCTGAACATGCTCAGCATCCACGACATGGATTCCCTCCAGCCAAGCGCTGTTTATGTCATTGCCAAAAGGCTAATCGACATTCTTTCTGTAATTCTCCTGAGCCCTATCGTGCTGCCAGTCTCTCTGATACTGGCCCTCATTATTCGCTTCGAATCCAAGGGCCCTGTTCTCTTTGTTCAGGAACGAGTAGGCCAGAAAAACACGCCCTTCCGTATGTACAAATTCCGTTCCATGATTCCCGAAGACGACGACACCCCACGCTTTGCGGATATGGACAAACACAGGATCACTCGCTTTGGCAGTTTTATCCGAAAATTCCGTCTGGATGAACTGCCACAATTTCTGAATGTACTGAAAGGTGATATGAGCCTAATCGGCCCGCGGCCTGAACAGGCAGGTTTCGTGCAAAAATTTGAGCAGGAAGTACCTTTTTACAGTTACCGGCACATTGTAAGGCCGGGCATCACAGGCTGGGCACAGGTAAGTCAGGGCTATGCTGTCTGTACAGAATCAACTCGGGAAAAGGTCGAACACGACTTTTTTTATATCAAGAACCTTTCCCTGTGGATGGATATCCTGATTGTACAGAAGACCATCAAGACCATCGTGACCGGCTTTGGCGCCAAGTAAAATGGCATCTCCCCATCCAGTCAGACACCTGTTGAGCAAAGACAGTTTTTTCAGGTATTTCGATCAGGGCCTCATTGCCCTGATCATACTGGCTATCAATCTGATCCCCCCACAAATCAGCAGCAGTGAAACTGCCGCACATATTCTCTATCAGGCCTCCTGGATATTACTGGGAAGCAGCATCGCTGCAGCGCTTTTTGGCGTTCCCATTATGGCAATTGCCAATTCAGACAGCGCCAATGTGATAAAAAAATGCACCTCAATGCATATAACTATCCTGGCAGCGCTCACTCCACTGATAGCAGTGGCATATTACATTGACAGTGCCACAGGTAGCTTTCTTGTTTTCGCGTGCATCTGGGCAACCATTGAACTGATACGCAAGTCAGCCCTATCAGTGAACCGTATAGTGTCTTCACTTGCCATTTCACTGGGGGGAGTGATTGCCATTGCATCCGCCATGGCAGGTTTATACATGACACAGAGCATTACCGTTTTCTGGTTAATCGCGACAGCCCTCAATTTACCGCTGTGCCTGTATTACCTGATCAGCAACTTGACCCCTAAAGTCGCCAGTGAACAACCGGCATCAACATCTGTCATTCTGAAAACCGGCCTGCAAAGTAGCCTATCCTTCATTCTGGTCTGGCTATCAACGCAAGGGCTCTTCATCCTTCTGTACCAATTTACTGATAACAGTGCTTTCATTGAGCAGAAAACACTTTTCAGCCTGCTGGGAGTATTCACACTACTGATGACCGTGCAGGAAAACCGCTTTCAACCTCTGTATCGGAACATCATTTCCAAAACAGATATCGTTTCCCTGCGCAAGACTGAAAGAAACATTCATTTTGAGAACACCCTGATTGCAGTCATTGCCTTATTTACCGTGCTGGCCTGGTATTTCGCAACCGACACCGGCGGCTACATCGCCATAATCTTGCTTTATTTTTACCGGTTACTTTTCTCCGCAGCCAAGAAATTCGTTTACTTCCTGCGAGCACAAAACCTTCATCGCCAAATTCTGCTGTCCAACCTTGCTGCATTCATCGCAGCACTGATAGCATCAGCGGCCATGCTTAAAACATCCCCGTACGCCATTTCTTATGCACTGGCAGTATATAGCATGGTCTTCTACCTTGTTACCCGGTCTTTTTATTCGTTTGGAGTTAAACGATGGAATTAGCAGGCATTTTCAATACCGCCATTGGATCATCCAATATTGGCGATCAGATCATTATGGATGCCTCACTGCACCAAGTGACAGACCTGTTAAAGAATACCCAGCTGATACATTTCTCCAGCCATGACCCCTTGCTCTATCATTCACTAAAACTCCAACGAGAAGTAAAGGCCAACATTCTCTGTGGCACAAACTGCCTTTCCTCGCATATGTTTCTCAGACCTGCATGGGCCGTGAATGCATTCACCGTCTTTTTCATAAAGCCAGTAATTCCTATTGGCGTTGGCTGGGGAGCATACCAGGGGGACCCCGACGCCTATACGAAATGGCTTCTAAAGAAAGGGCTCACCAAGACCGGAGTTATTTCTGTCCGTGATGAATACACAAAATCCAAACTGGCTACCTGTGGCATCAACAACACACTAAACACCGGCTGCCCGACCATATGGAATCTCAGCGAAGAACACTGCGACAGCATTCCCGAACAAAAGTCAGCCAAAGTGATATACACACTAACGGACTATGCAAGAGACATAGAAGCCGATGCCTACTCTATCGATACACTGCTGAAAAATTACGAGCAAGTCTACATATGGATTCAGGGTTCAAGAGACCTCCAGTATCTCCAACAACTACTCAATGAAAAAACTCACCTGAAGAACAGCAATATCAAACTGATCCCGCCGTCACTCAAACAGTACGATGCCTTCCTTGAAAGCAATCAAGCCGATTACGTTGGAACTCGGTTGCATGGTGGCATCAGAGCACTTCAGCACAGTAAACGCACATTGATTATCGGAGTAGACAACCGAGCCAAAGAAAAAGAGAAAGATTTTGGCTTGCCCGTTATATACCGAGAAAACATTCAGGGCCTGGAAGAGCAGATAAACCGACACAGGAAAACCCAAATACGGCTACCGGTTGACCAGATCAATGAATTCAAAGCTTCACTCAAAGACACGTTCAGTGCCGGCCGACCATCCCTTGAATACACTGCCGTTTAATTATGAGTAAAACCATTATTCATATAACAACCAGCCTTCATAATGGAGGAGCAGAAGCCGCCCTGTTTCGTCTTGTCTGCAATGATGACAGCGATGATAGACATATCGTAATCAGCATGCGCGAGGAGGGAGTATATTCCAGCAAGTTGTCCGATAAAGGCATTAAAGTTCATCATCTTGATATGGGCAGCGGAAAGATCACCATTAAAGGGCTCTTTCTGCTTGCCAGGCTGCTACGTCAATACCGCCCCACGGTCATTCAAACATGGATGTACCATGCCAGCTTTGTAGGCGGCATAATCGCAAGACTGTGCGGCGCACGAAAAATATTCTGGGGGATTCACCACGCCACCTTCGACCCGGAAAGAAACAAAAAATCAACTCTCTTTGTGATTCGACTTTGCCGCTACGTCTCACGGATCATTCCATACAGAATTATTTATTGTTCTCAAAAGTCCTCTGAGCTGCATAATGAATCGGGCTTTTGCCACGCCAAAACGCTCATCATTCCCAACGGGTACGAGCTGGACAAGTTCAAACCCCTTACCAAGCACTCTCCGGCTGAAAATACAATCACCCTCGGAATGGTTGCCCGTTTTGACCCACTCAAGGACCACGATAATCTGCTGCGGGCACTGGCCAGCCTCAAAAACCAAAAGATCGATTTTGTTTGCCGGCTGATAGGTCAAGGGATGGATGCGGAGAATACGGAAATGCTTTCCCTCATCAATCGTTACGATCTAGCTGGGAATATTGAAATGCTGGGAGAACAGGAAGACATTCCCTTCATCATGAATCAACTCGATATACATATTCTCTCGAGTTCAGCCGAAGCATTCCCTAACGTCATTGCCGAAGCAATGGCATGTGGCACACCCTGCGTAGCGACTGACGTGGGCGATACGGCAACCATTATCGGGGCGCATGGCTGGGTTGTGACCGCCAGGGATTCCGGGGCGCTCGCAGCTGCCACCCTGGAGGCAATACGAATGAAACGAGAAGCCCCTCAGCAATGGTCAGAGCGGCAGGACCACTGCAGGGCTCATATCGTTAAACATTTCACTATTGAAAGGATGATCAGCAACTACAAGGGTGCCTGGGGAAGCTGATCGGCTAACCAGAAAGAATCAGTCACCATATCCATTCGGATTCTTGTCCTGCCAGCGCCAGTGATCCTCGCACATGGCGTCGATACCCCGTGATGCCCTCCAGCCAAGCACATTGCTGGCATGGGCCGGGTCCGCATAACAGGTCGCCACATCGCCGGGGCGACGCTCTACTATCTGGTAAGGAACGTCACGGCCGGAAGCCCTGGAAAAAGCCTCAATCATCTCAAGTACGCTATACCCACGCCCCGTTCCCAGGTTGGTCGTAATTAAGCCGCCGGTTTTCTCCAACGTCTGCAGGGCCGCCAGATGCCCCTCGGCAAGATCCATCACGTGGATGTAATCGCGCACCCCGGTGCCGTCGTGGGAAGGGTAATCCCCACCAAATACGTTCAATTTCTCGCGTTTGCCGATAGCAACCTGGGCCACAAAAGGCATGAGATTATTGGGAATACCATTGGGGTCCTCACCGATCTCGCCGCTTTCGTGGGCACCCACAGGGTTGAAATAGCGCAGCAGGGCGATATTCCACTGATCGTTGCTTTTATAGAGATCCCGCAACATATCCTCGATATGCAGCTTGGTTGCCCCATAAGGGTTGGTCGCACTCAGCGGGAAATCTTCACGAATGGGGACCGTCGCCGGGTCGCCATAGACCGTTGCCGAGGAGCTGAACACCATGGTCCGCACCTCTGCACGCTCCATGGCCTCAAGCAGTGTCAGTGTGCCGGTCACATTGCAATCATAGTAGCGCAGGGGCTCAGCAACCGACTCCCCCACCGCTTTCAGGCCCGCAAAATGGATCACCGCCAGCACATCATGCTCGGAGAACAGAGCATCCAGGCAGGCGGCATCCCGCATATCACCCAGGACAAAGGTCACTGTCTTGCCGGTAAGGCGCTCCACACGAACCAGGCTTTCGCGGCTACTATTGCTCAGGTTATCCAGCACAACCACCGGATAGCCTGCTTCCAGCAGCAACAACACGGTATGGGAACCGATATAACCTGCACCGCCCGTCACGAGAATACTTTTCACAGCCGAACCTCTCCCTTTACCCATGGATGACCAGGCGAAAACGACCAGCCAGGGGGCATTATCTCTGATTAGCAGCGTTTCTGCATATGGCGCGTCGCGGGTGCAGCTGCGGCTCTCCGGGGGGCACCGGCTGCAAATTTTCTCACCCTGCCGGAGTCAGTAAATCCACAGCCAGGGCGCGCCGCTGGTATAGCGATGCCATTTTTTCAGCCAACACTCGCTTGGCCGACTCATCGCCGTGCACGATCCGGATCTCACCGGGCAAGCGCCCCATGCCACTGACGAAATCCAGCAGGTCCTGTTGATCCGCGTGGGCGGAATAACCGCTAATGGTGTCCACCCCTGCCCGAATGGCAACGTCCTCACCTTCCAGGCGCACCCGACCGCCCTGCCCGGCCCGCTGAATCTCGCACCCCGGCGTTCCCGCGGCCTGATACCCCACAAACAGCACATTGTGGCGCTTGTCGCCCAGCATCGCCCTCAGGTAATTGACGATCCGTCCACCGGCGCACATGCCGCTGGCAGCAATCACCACTGCCGGCCGGGCACTCTCCGCCAGATGGTGCACCATGCGCATATGAGCCTCATGACCATCTACCGTCAGCAGCTGATCAAACGCCAGCGGACGGCGCCCCTCAGCCAGCCGCTCACGGGCTTCATCTTCCCAGTAAGGCGACAGCTCTCGATAGACCTGGGTGAAACGACTGGCAAGGGGCGAATCCAGCACAATGGGCAGTTCATCCCAATCCAGGAAGGGATGCATGGCGCGCTGCCGGTTCTCGTGGATGATCTCCTCGAGCTCGTACAGCAGCTCCTGGGTGCGCCCGATACTGAACGCCGGGATCAGCAAGGTTCCCTTGTCCGCCAGGGCCCGCACCAGCATGGCTTCCAACCGCTGGCGTCGGCTTTCCCTGCCCTCATGCCGGCGGTCCCCATAGGTGCTTTCAATCACCAGCACATCCGCTCCCTCGGGAGACGCCGGCGGCGGCAGGATCGGCGCATGGGAGGCCCCCAGATCACCGGAGAACACCGTGACATGATCGCCACGGCAACGGCAGGCCACGTAAGCGGAGCCAAGAATATGGCCCGCACGCTGCAGGCAGATCTCCGCCTCACTGCCATCCGCACACTCAATGGCGTGCCAATGGTCGTAGGGAAGCGGCACCAGCCGCTGCTCCAGCACTGTCAGGAAACGCTCCACCTGATCCGGCTGACGGCTGATACCCAGCCGAAACGCATCTTCAAGCACAATGGGCAGCAGTTTTGCAGAAGGCAGGCTGCAATAAATCGGCCCCTGAAAGCCGGCGGCCAGCAGCCATGGCACCCGGCCCACATGGTCGATATGCACATGGGTCAGCACCAGCGCCTGAAGCCGGGAGATATCGAAATCGATGGCCAGCTCCCCGGCACTGGCGCCACCGGGGCCGGTATCCCGCCCCTGAAACAGGCCGCAATCGATCAGCACCGACGCGCTATCGCTCACCACCCACTCATGGGCAGAACCGGTGACGCCACTGACAGCACCGTGGTGCCGCACAAAAGGAAAGGCCCCGGAGGGGCCCTTGTCTTGACGATCCATGTCAATGTCCTTATTTCCAGAGGTGCTTATTGCAACCCGCAGGAGAATATCCCTCTATGGGAGCTATGCGAGAGGCATTGGCAGACGGTTCGCCATGCAAGCATAGCTCCAACAGTTAAACTGAGCTGCAGGGTTTAGACGATCGCCGCGATCAGCTGTTTCACGCAGGCTTCGATATCGTTCTCGGCAGTGTTGATCACCACTTCCGGCTGCTCGGGCGCCTCGTAGGGGCTGTCGATACCGGTAAATTCCTTGATGATGCCCTGACGCGCCTTCTGGTATAGGCCCTTGGGGTCACGCTTCTCGCACTCTTCCAGCGGCGCGTCCACGAACACCTCGACAAATTCACCGTCTTCGAACAACTCACGGGCGGCATCGCGGTCAGCTCGGAACGGGCTGATAAAGGCAGTTACAACGATCAGGCCCGCATCCACCATCAGCTTGGCCACTTCGGACACACGACGGATGTTCTCGGTACGGTCTTCATCGCTCATGCCCAAGTTCTTATTCAGGCCATGACGCACATTATCGCCATCCAGCAGATAGGTATGTTTACCCTGCTCGGTCAGCGCCACTTCCAGCGCATTGGCCAGCGTAGACTTGCCAGAACCGGACAGACCGGTCAGCCAGATGCACTTGGGCTTCTGATCCATCACCTTGGCACGGTCAGCCTTGGTCACATTGGACTCATGCCAAACGACATGGGCTTTGGATTCGTTTTCACGTTCCTGGTAAGGGGACTTCTCAACCATGGGAGCTCCTAAAAAATAACAGTCAAAAACATCAATCAGCCACTTTTCCCACTTCAAGGGAAAACGGATTCTCGAATTTCTCAAGGTACATCCGACCCACAAACTCCGAGCCGGGATAATTCAGATGGCCCGCATCACGATATAACGGCAAGCCGTTCATTTCCGAATAACAATAATCTGCATCACACATCACGCTGGCCGGATCGATGATAATAATTTCCGGGAAACGCAGCTTCAAATCAGCCAGTAGTGCAGACCAGCGCTGATAGTCTTCCAAATAGTCATCCCGAGTCATCCTGCAATCCTGATCCAGGGAAAAACGCAGGTTATTCAATGCACAGGAGGAAATGTCATCGGAAAAATAAGGCGTTCCTTTGATAATCACTGGAATACTACCTTGCTCCAGAATACGATCGAGCGTCTTCGCCATTGATACAGCAAAAACCTGATTGGATTCTTCCAGGTCAGCCACAAGGGGCTGCCCCTGCGGAGCAAACATACCCTTATTCATATAACGACTGAAACTGCCTCCCAGGATCACATACTTGAATCCTTCAGGCAGAAGCGTATTTTCGAGGTAAGAGTTGCGTTCCGAAAAAGCGTCATAACGCACCCAATCACCATCCTGCTGATAATAGAAATCCACATCCAGCATCAACGGGGTCCGGCTCTGTGTAATCTCGTAGCCCCGCACATTTGCCTCAGAAAGCAAAACGTCCACAAAACCAGAGAAGTGATTAGCATGGGAGTCACCAACCAGCAAGGCATCAACGGCTCCCTTGTCCACACCGATTCCACATTTATCCCGCCCCAGGGGGCTTGCGACCGGCCCCTCAATACACCCTTCTCTCACCTGGTGAGCGGGCGTAGAAACCGCCTCCACCATAACAGCGAGTCGTGAGTCTACCAGGCCAGGAAAACCCCGGAAGTGAATAGTAACGATCGCGATAGCAATCATGAAAACGGCTGGCAATACAAAAAGATATCCCACAACCTTTTTCCATGATGCCGATCTCAATACCACAAAAGGCTTTTCGACATAAAGATAGGTCAAGGCTGCCAATAGGAAAGTGCCCAGGAACACAGCCACACTCACCGGCAAAGTAAGCGGCACCAGTTGCAGATTAAGAAACGCGATCACCGGCCAATGCCATAGGTAGGCGGGGTAAGATACTTTCCCCAAAAAAACAGACACCGGATTAGACAGCAACAACCTACTGACAGGCTCCCTTGTCCCTGAAAACAAAATGACAAGCAGGGTACCAACACAGGGAAACAGCGCATTCAAACCGGGAAACACGGTTTCATCACCAAAAGCGGCCGCCCCGTACCCGATTAGTAGAAGCCCAAACAGCACCAGTGCACTTGCAACCACACCATTGATCCTGCTCAACCAACTCACAGGCAAAAGAACCAGAGCCGCACCCAACAAAAGCTCAAACGCACGAGTCGGCATAAGATAATAGGTGGCGGCTTTGTAATGCAGAGCCCCCCAATGTGAAACCATCAACGCCGCCAGCGTAATCGCAATCACAACCAGCAGAAGGCGACGGGGAAACCCGGCCACAGCTAACAGCAATAGCGTCGGCCAGACCAGATAGAACTGCTCTTCGACCGCCAGAGACCACAAATGCAGCAGTGGCGTGGTGTCTGCCCCTGACCCGAAATAGCCACCAACTGCATCCCACATGTAGAAATTGGCGGCAAAAAGGGTTGAATAAATCACGCTACGCGAATAATCGACCAGCTCCGCCGGCAACATGTATATGCCGGCAAGCATACTGGTTGCCAACAAGACCAGAAAATAGGCTGGTGCCAGCCGAATTACCCGGCGTTGGTAGAAGCTGCCAAAGGAAAACGTCCCCTGGCGAACCTCTTTGGCGACGATACCTGTGATCAAATAACCAGAGATTACAAAGAACACATCCACGCCGACAAAGCCGCCGGAGAAAGCGCCAATATCCAGATGAGCAAGCAGCACAAGCGCCACTGCCACAAAACGCAGCCCATCAATTTCTGCCCTGTACTTCAGCGCCATTCCAGCTCTTCTAGGTCAATGCGGTTGCAACTTTTGGAGAGAATAATCAGAACCCCCAAACCATCGGAATCACCGTCAACGTAATCACCGCCACCACCACACTCATCGGAAAGCCGATTTTCAGGTAATCCCGGAAGGTATAGCCCCCCGGGCCCATGACCATCAGATTAGTCTGGTAGCCCAAGGGGGTCATGAAGCTTGCTGAGGCGGCGAACATGACGGCGACGATGAAGGGCATGGGGCTGACGCCCAGTTGTTCCGCCACACCCAGGGCGATGGGGAATACCAGCACGGCGGCGGCGTTGTTGGTGATCATCTCGGTGAACATGGCGGTCAGCAGGTAGACAATTACCAGTGCCAGCCAGGGGGACAGCCCGCTGTCCGGGATTACCTGCTGCACAATCCAGGCGGCAGCGCCGCTACTTTCCATGGCGCGGCCCAGAGCAAAAGAGGCGCCGATAACCACCAGCACCGGCAGATTCACACTCACGTTCATGCGCGAGCGGTTTACCGTCACACAGCGGGTTACCAGCAGCAGGCCAGCGGCCAACAAGGCTGCTTCCAGGGTCGACGCCAGCCCCAGTACATTGGCCATCACCATGGCCACCAGCACCCCGACAGCAACCGGGGCACGGCGGAAATCCGGCGGGGTGGAATCTTTCAGCGGGCTGACCAGCATGAAATCCCGGCGGTAGCGATACTGCTCGACAAACTGCTCACCGGTTTCCAGCAGCAGGGTATCGCCCACCTTCAACACCAGCTCTCCCACTTTGCCGGGCAAACGCTGGCCGCTGCGGCTGATACTGAGAATGGCGGCCTGGTAACGGGTACGAAAGCCGGTTTCCTTTACCGTCTTGCCGATACCCGGAAACTCCGGGCTCAACACCACTTCCACCAGATGCCGCTGGTGATTGTTCAGCGCCAGCTTGTGCGCCCCGCCATGGGCCGACTGCAGACCGTTGATCCGCTGCAATTCCCGGGCACACTCCGGCACACCGACAAAAGCCAGAAGGTCTCCTTCCTGCAGGGTCATCTCCGGCCCCACCGCCGGGAACAGGCGCTCACCTCGCTGGATCTCGGTGAGATAGCCATAAGTCAGGTTACGCAAGCCGGCATCCTGAATGGAGCGCCCCGCCAGCGGGCTGCCCTTGCCTACCAGCATCTCCACATGGTATTCGCGGCCATGTTCCCACTGTTCCACCATGCCCTCACGCTCGGGCAGCAGAAAACGGCCAGCCAGCAACAGGAACGCAGCCCCCCCCAGCAATACCGGGATGCCCACCCAGGCCATATCGAAAATCCCGAACGCCTCCATCCCCCTTTCCTGCACCAGACCATCCACCACCAGGTTGGTACTGGTGCCGATCAGGGTACAAGTGCCACCGAGAATGGCCGCATAACTCAGCGGCAACAGCAGCTTCGACGCAGATAGACGCAGGCGCTGGGCCCACTCCTGCACCGCCGGAATCATCATCGCTACCACAGTGGTGTTATTCAGAAAGGCACTCAGCAGAGAGGCCGGCGCCACCAGCCGCAACTGGCTGGCAAACACGGATTTCGGCTGGCCCAGCAGACGGTGCGCCACCCAGTAAATGGCACCGGTATCCCGCAAGGCCGCCGCCACCACATAAAGGGCGGCAATGGTCATCAGCCCCGGGTTGGCAAAGCCGGACAGCGCCTCACCAGGAGACACCACCCCGGTCACCAGCACCAGCACCAGCGCGGCCATCATGGTGATATCCGCCGGCACCCGATTGCTGACCAGCGCGCCCAGCACCGAAGCCACAATCAGCAGGGTTATCAGGATATCCATATTCACGGGGCGAATTCCCTCAGAAGGCCATAAGAGCCATGGGTTGCGCAGAAAAAGGGCATTTTACAGGGAAAAGGATATATAAGAAGGGGAATTCAATTCGAAATAGCTATAAGTAAAGAGCCGCAGAGGCAGCAAAAACAACCCGTTGGAGCCTTGCTCGCAAGGCGAAGGGCGATCAGCCTCAAACCTTCGCCCTTTAAGTATGGCCCCAACGGTCTTGATGGACTCAGTCCGCCAGAGCCCGATTATCCGACACCAGCCTGGGCAGCTCCCGGGTCTGCATGCTTTCCAGCGAACGGCTACCATTGGTGCCCGGTTGATACCCGGCCACATAGCTGCGCAACAAGGATTTCAGCGCCACTTTATCGCCCTTCTCCAGGGCCTTGCGGAACGACTCCAGGGCAAACAGGATTTCATCCCAGCTCAGCCGCTCTTCGGTGGCCCGCATGATCATTTCATGCTCGGTGCCCACACTACACTCACCGATCAGCAGCTCCTCATAAAGCTTTTCGCCCGGGCGCAGGCCGGTATAGGTGATTTCGATATCACCATTGGGGTTCTCATCATCCTTTATCGAGAGCCCCATCAGATGCACCATGGTGCTCGCCAGGTCCAGAATCCGTACGGGTTCGCCCATGTCCAGCACAAAGACTTCCCCGCCCTTGGCCATGGCCCCCGCCTGAATCACCAGCTGGGACGCTTCCGGAATGGTCATGAAATAGCGGATCACATCCGGGTGGGTCACCGTTACCGGGCCACCACGTTGAATCTGGTCCCGGAACAGCGGCACCACCGAGCCGGAAGAACCCAGGACATTCCCAAAGCGCACCATGGAAAACACCGTCTCGGAACCACGGTCCGCCATGCCTTGCAGCACCATCTCGGCAAAACGCTTGGTCGCCCCCATTACATTGGTGGGGCGCACCGCCTTATCCGTGGACACCAGAATAAAGTGTTTTACGCCTGCGGCTTCCGCCCCCTGGGCGGCTTCCAGCGTACCCAGAATATTGTTACGCACCCCCGCCGAGGGGTTCGCTTCCACAATCGGCACATGCTTATAGGCAGCAGCGTGGTAAACCGTATCCACGCGATATTCCCGGCACACTCGCTCAATATGCCCCCGGTTTACCACCGAGCCCAGCATGGGAAACAGGTCTACCTGAAGCCCTTTAGCGTCGATATACGCCGCCATCTCTTTCTCAATGGCGTACAGGCTCAACTCGCTCTGCTCAAACAGAATCAGGCAGGAAGGCTTCAGCTTCAGAATCTGGCGACACAACTCGCTGCCGATAGAACCGCCGGCACCGGTGACCAGCACATGCTTACCGCTGATACAACGATGCAACAGCTCCTGCTTGGGCGGCACCGAATCCCGGCCCAGCAGATCCTCAATGGCCACATCCTTGATCTCTTCGATGCGCGCCTTGCCGCTGGCAATATCGGAGAAGGCTGGCACCGTCTGCACCTTCACATTCAGGGTTTCCAGCCAGCGCACAATAGCCATGCGCCGGGAGCGGCTTAGTGAGGGCACCGCCAACAATACCGAGGTCACCTTGCCGCGTCGGCAAGCTTTCTCCAGCGCCTTGCGATCCACCACCGGCACCCCGGCCAGCAAGGTACCCTGCTTGTTATAGGCATCATCCACCACCATGGCAGCGAACATTTCGGCACTGGACTGCAGGCCAGCCACTAACTGGGCACCTGCCCCACCGGCACCAAACACGGCAACCGGCTGGCGATTCAAGGCCCCACCCAGCACATACACCAGGAAACGCCGCATCAAGAAACGGCTGCCCCCCAGGTACAACAAGGCAAGCATGCCCCAGATCAGGAACACCGAGCGGGGTACCGCCGCATCAGGCACCATGTAAGACGCCGCAGCCAGCACAACCACAGAGGAAAACACCCCCGTCATCATGGACCAGGCCACTTCGGCACCCAGGTAACGCACAATGGACTTGTAGAACCCTGCCATGTACAGGGCCGGGATCAGCACCAATGGCGCAGCCAGGAAAATCCAGAAATCATGAACCGGCGGCGCAAAGGAATTGAAGCGCAGCGAAAACGCCAACCAGACCAGCAGCGGCGCGGCCAATACATCTGCAGCAAGCATCACTGCACGCTTTGACCGGCGAGAAAGGGAGATCAGTCTGTAAACTGAGGGGTACAGCATTGTAGAAGGCATCGGGTCCATCCATGTGACCAAGCTGGCCAGCGTCAGCGCAAAAGTCTAACCGATCAAATGTGACAGAACGCACACTCCTGAATCGGGGAGGCATTATAAGCGCTTTTTGGCATTATCCAAGGATCATTCGCAGCATGAATACAATTCACGAGCAAGATTCATAGCCCATATAACCATGCCTGCCATGACTGGGTCTGCGAAGACATCGGCAATAGGCCGGGATTTTGCGATTGATTACAAAGCAGCCCGCCCAAGCTCGAACCACCATGTCAGCAAAAACCTACAAGCGCTCCCGCCTTTCACCGACATTCAGCACATGCCAAAGCCACTACCCTATGCAAAAACATCGCTCCCCCTGTAGGAGCGGAACTTGGGCCGCGAAAGCACCAGGCTTTCCAGCCAGCCCATACAGCAACACACACCACATTTACCGAGGACCACCATGCCCCTCTACCGAGCCAGCTTCCGCCACACCTTCAGCAGCGGCGACACCGTAGAGCTCACCTCCAAACCCTACCCCGCCAACAGCTGGGAGCATGCGCGCCAACTGGCAGACGCCTTCGGCTACGAAGACGTCCGCATAGCCGTAGCCGATTACCCCCAACACGGAGTGCGCAAGGAATACCCCTTGCTAACAGTAGTGGAATGATCCCCTACAACCCCATAACTGTAGGAGCTTGCCTGCAAGCGAACCCGACAACCTTCCACAAAAACCCGCCACCGTGATTCACCCCCCACCCGGCACAGAACTGCGGCGCCCCTTGAGCAGACACCAACACCCCACAATCAGCCCCAGATACCCCGATAAGCCCCGCACATCCCGCAACATGGACTGACTCAGCCCAAACCCGACAAACCCCACGACAATCAACACACCACACAACGCCAGCGCCCTGGCTTGCTCATCGCAACTCCTGCGCCAATAACCCCAGAACAACCACAACGGCACCCCATACAAGGCCATCAGCGACAACAGCCCCGGCACACCCCGCCGGGCAAAGGTATCCACCAGATCACTATGCAACTGGTCATAACGGCTAATCCCGGAATGAAAGCGCCCTTCCTCTACCCACAGATCACGCTGCGCCTCCAACCGCCCTTCCCCCCAACCCAGACCTGGCCGGAGCGTGATCAACTGCCACCCCGCACGCCACATTTCCAGCCGCACGCCCAACGATGACCCGGCTTCGCCACCGGCATATTCCTGCAAATTCGCCACCCCCTGGGAGAGTCGTCCTTTTACCGGCGCGCCAGGCATCAGCGACATTGCCAACAGCACTGCCACAAGGACAGCCACCAGACCCACCATGCTTCCCCGAAACCTCCCCCAGCGGCGGCCGGTCGCGTGAAACGCGAACAGCAGTATCAGCGCCAAAACCGGGAAGACCACCCAGCCACCCCGGGTACCGGAAAGCACCGATGCCAGCAGCCCTCCCACTACCGCCAAGCCAAGCGCCAACCGCAGCCCGTTTCGAGTCGAGGGCAAGGACACCACCCCCGCCAACGACAACGAACCCAACAACAAGGCAAGATTCCCGAATGGAATAGGGTTCATCCCGTTACCCACGCGCGGTCGAGCCAGGCACCAATACTCATGCGCAGCAATGCCACCAGCCAGAAACGTACCGAACGCCAAGCCCCACCACCAGAAACAAGACCAAGGCGAAATTTGACGCCAGGCCATCAACACCAACGCAGCCAGCACAGGCCACAACGGTAACCACATCCCCTGGTTACCCTCGCCCACCGGCCACACACCAGTGCGCCACACATCCCCTACCCACACCGCTGCAAACACAAGCAACGCCAACAGAAAGGCACCATCCTCCCGATCCAGCCGCCACCGGCTATCGCGGTTAACTATCCAGAAAAACACACACAGCAAAGCCAGCCCCGAAGCCACCAACGGCAAGATGGCATAGGCGCCGTGGAACACCAGCAACAGGGAAAGAAAAGAAAAAAGAAGGAGACTTGCCGAGAACCGGCACCACCGAATCAAACCATCACCTCGACTGGAGGAAGTCGATCTATCAAATCAAAGCACATTCTGTACTTGATTTAGCACCTCCCGAGTCAACGATTCACTGAACCCCGGATACCCAGCAGCGCCAACCAGTTTGGCCCTGGCAAAGTCCAAATCCCCAACTTGAGCCATACACATACCAAAGCCACAACATTTTGCGCCACCAGCACAAAAGCCAAGACAATCGAGGCCCCCAAAGCCCCCAACGCGGGGGTCAGAAACAAAAAGCCCAACAACCCTAGACTGTTACAAATCAGTGCGATATTACGCATGATGCGATCATGGCCTGTCATATTTAGTAAAAAGCCTACGGACCCCGTCGCCACATTAACCAGCTGAGCCAAAGCCAGGATACGCAATAGTCGTGCTGCAGCATCAAAGCCTTCCCCCAAAAAACGCAAGATCAATTCTGGAAACAGAAGACAAACCGCCAAAAAAGGAGCAGACAAGGCCAGACCCAGCAGGGCCGCACGTCGCGCCACGACTCCAAGCGAACCCAACCTTCCCTGGTGATATAGCATTGCAAACCGGGGAGGATAGATTGCATTAATGACCATTAAAACAAAAGCAACCGAAATAGCTATTTGCTGAGCCGACTTAAAAAGCCCTAGCTCAAATGAGCCTAAAAACTTTCCAACAATCATTATACTTAGGACACTCTGCATAAACCCTGCCATACCCATAATAAAGAAAGATAGAGAAGCGCCACGGAACTCTTCTGTGTCTTTTCGGGATAGCATAGGCGAAGTAGTTGCCGCCTGATTTCGAAACCATACAAAGGCCAGAATAGAACCTTGGAGTGCGATCATAAATGCCGCAACTAGGTACACCCAGCCAAGTGCGGCAAGAGTAAGCGGGGTCTCATGTGAAACAGGGGATACCAATGCCAGCACTAAAACCAGCCCACCTGCAACCAACGCAATTGCACCATTTTCCTGCAGGGCCGCAGTGGCCGGCTTGCGAATTCCTTTGAAAAAACCGGCGAGCAAGAAACTCCAAGTATAGAAAGGAACTGCAATACCGAAGCCAAGCAGCATGTCAGCAAGTTTCGGCATAGAGAAAAGCTGTTCAATAGGCGAACGCAGGGTGACAATAATCAATAAAAGAGGTGCACTTATCCAAAGACTCCGTAAACCAGCCCAAAACAGGTAACGTCGAATTTGAGGTGATTCAGAATCGCGACCGACAAATCGGATCAAGGCATTATCCATACCTCGGCGCGCTAAAATACCCGCACCAAGCAAGATGCTTTGTGCCAAGGCATAAACCCCGACCCCATCGGGCCCATACAAATGACCCACAACCACAATCAGCCCTAACGCCCCAAAGGCGGATATACCTTTCGCCAAAAAGGTCCGCACCAGCGCCTTTCCAGTTTCACCGCGAAGCCGGTCCAATAGGGAGGTAGACATGCAGCCTTTAACCCCCACCTAACTTTATTACGTTCTTCAACACATCACACGTCTTCGCTATTTCTGCTTCTGAAAGTGTGGGATGCACCAAGAACATCAACGAGGAGTCCCCCAATGTTTTAGCAGTGGGCAACCGCTCCTTTGGACCCAACCCAAGATCCTTAAATGCTTTCTCGCGGTACACTTCAGAACAGGAACCGGAAAAACAAGGCACGCCCTTGGCTACAATCGAATTCATGATTCGGTCGCGAACCTCAGCTACTGGCTTGGTCGCCACTGCTTCGTCGATAAAGACGTAGCATTTGTACCCGGCATGACCAACCTCTTTTGGCAACGCCGGGACCCGCAAGCCAGGCAATGTGGTGGCAGTTTCCCAAATCGCCCGACAATTTGCCTGGCGGGCAGCAGTCCAGTCCTTCATTTTCCGCAACTGAATACGGCCAATGGCCGACTGCATTTCAGTCAGGCGCCAGTTTGTGCCTACCGATTCATGCAGCCAGCGAAAACCCGGCGGGTGGTCACGCTCGTAAATCGCTTCCCAGCTTTTACCGTGGTCCTTAAAGCTCCACATGCATGACCAGAGCTCACGATCATTGCAGGTAACCATACCCCCTTCCCCACCAGTGCTCATGATCTTGTCCTGGCAGAATGACCAGCAACCCACATGGCCAAGACCTCCTACAGGCTTGCCTTTATAGGATGCGCCATGGGCCTGGGCACAATCCTCAATCACAAACAGATCGTGTTGCGCCGCCAAAGCCATCATTCCATCCATATCACAAGGCCAGCCCGCCAAATGCACGCAGATGATAGCTTTTGTTCTGGGCGACAGCACAGCCGCCACAGTTTCAGGAGTAATATTCTGTGTATCCGCATCCACATCTGCAAAAATAGGTGTGGCACCTGCGTTAATTACAGAGGTGGCGGACGCCAGAAATGTGCGTGGCGTTACAACAACTTCGTCCCCAGCACCGACGCCTAATCCTTTCAAGGCCAGATCCAAGGCCAAGGTACCATTACCTACTGCAATGGCGTAATCGGCACCGGCAAAGGCCGCGAATTCACGCTCGAACTCACGCCCTTCCTGACCTGTCCAATAGTTTACTTTGTTTGAAAGCAACACTTGCTTAACAGCGTTAGCTTCTTCCTCAGAAAAGGAAGGCCATGGGGAAAAAGGTCCATTTAGCATAATTCAAACAAACTCAGGCAGTTGCTTCAAAGGTTTAGCCGGCGCCCCAACATAAATGGTATCTGAATCAGTATCTTTAGTTAGGACTCCGCCCATACCGAGCATTGACCCTTTGGCCATGTTGACACCCTGACGAATCGCAGCACCGGTACCCACCTCAACACCTTCCTTCAAAGTCACATTGCCTGACAGAGCAACCATTGGAGCAACAGTAACATAGTCAAAAATCTTATCATCATGACCAAGAGTCACGTTTAAATTAATAATCACATGATCTCCAATATCGATGTCAACAGTCGCAATAGTTCCTGCGCAAACGACACTTCCTTCTCCAACACTGACACTTTCAGCCATCTTTACTGAAGGATCGACTAGCGTTGCAAACGATCTAAGCCCCTGATCGGAAAGCCTTTCAACAATTTTTTTTCTAACACGAGGATTACCAATTGCAACAACGAACTCAGAATCAGAATAATTTCTCCAAGAATCAAGCGCACCCAGAATTGTGTATGAAAGCTGATTTCCTGGCTCAATATTATCGTCAAGAAAACCCAAAACCTCTCTTCCACACTCATTAGCCAACCAAGCTACTTCACGCCCAAAACCACCAAACCCGACAATAACGATGCTTTTCATGCTTCCTCCCTGGGGGCCTTATGAAAAGTGGAAGATTTAGAAGAGCCTTCAAAACGAGACATTGTGGCCTCACCCTCTTGGCTAATTCCATCACGCTTAAACACCTTCCAAACCGTCAAAAAAAGAATCTTGATATCCAGCCATATACTACGATTTTCAACATACCAAACATCCAACTCAAACTTTTCTTCCCAAGACAAGGTGTTACGACCATTGATTTGAGCCCAACCAGTTACTCCTGGACGAACCTGATTGCGACGCGCCTGACGCTCTGTATAAAGGGGAAGGTATTCCATTAACAACGGACGGGGGCCAACTAGACTCATATCACCTTTAAGGACATTCCAGAGTTCGGGCAACTCATCAAGACTAGTTGAACGAAGAAAGCTCCCTAAACGAGTTAACCGTTGTGAATCACACAAGAGGGTTCCTTTTGAATCACGCTTATCTGTCATGGTACGAAACTTAATCATCTCGAATGGTTTGCCTTGCATACCAGGCCTAACTTGACGAAAGTAAACAGGGGAACCATGTTTGGCACGAACGATAATGGTAAGAAAAATAATTACAGGGGCAAGCGCAATCAGTCCAGCACAAGAACCAATGACGTCCATAATTCGCTTCATTAGACACCCATCCTCTCAAGCATAAAGGAGTTTACTTTATTAACGTCGTATTTTTTTTCTGCAATAATTCGTGACTTATCACCCATCATAGAAATAACATCAGGTGATTCAACAAACCGAAGCATAGCAACAACCAAAGCGCCAACATCTTTGACAGGAACTAAGAATCCGTTGTAGCCATCGACAAGAGTCTCACGGCAACCAGGAGCATCTGTCGTTATTACAGGGCGCCCCATTGCCATTGCCTCAAGAACTGTTCGCGGCGTCCCCTCTCTGTAAGAGGGCAAAACATAAACACTACAATCAGCTATAGCGGGTCTCACGTCACTTAATTTACCGAGAAACTCTACTGTTCCGCTCTCAACCCAAGAATCGAGCTCGCACTGACTAATTGCGTCCGGGTTTTCATCAATCCACCCAACCAACTTAAAGCGAACGTCAGGGTGCTTAAGCTTCACAATTCTAGCTGCATCGACATATTCTCTTACCCCTTTACCCCCCAATAGGCGTGCAATAAGTAAAAAAGATGTTTTTGCTGGCAATGGCGAAGGGAAATATTCAGCAGTATTGACACCCGAACCATTTACAATAAACGAAGGCACACGGGCAGGAAGAATACCAAGACCACGAAATAAACTTTCATCATCAGGATTTTGAAAAAACACCCCATGAGACCTTTTCAAAGAAGAACAATAAAAAAGTCGAACCAACATTTTTAGCACTTGATGTTTTGAAGATGCATTGTCAGCAAAGGCGTAACCTAATCCCGTAATCAAAGAAAATCTACGCTCCACACCGGCAACCCATGCCGCGACACCACCATAAACCACAGGCTTCACGGTATAAGAAAGCATCAACCCTGGACGCACCTTAATAAGTATGAAAAGAATATTAAGAAAAGTCACCACATCAAAGAAAGGGTTTAACCCAGTACGCCTCATTATAACATCGTGTAAAACAGCGCCCTTTTTCTCAAGCTCATGCGCCACTTTTGACTCCAAACTCAGCCCCGGAGCTACCACATGAACCTCGACCCCAGCCTCTATAGCTGACTGAATTAAGGCACCTCGAAAGTTAAGTAGTGAATCCGCATAACTTGCAAGTATCAAAAAACGTTTCACTTCATCACCCGAAATCAAGCATTGTATTTTTCAGAAACATCTTGCCAAAACCTCTGTCTTTTTTCCTCGAGAACTTCCCTATAGTAGTCTTTAGCCACTTCAAAATTTCTATTGGCATCCTTAGCTAGTCGACCTGGGTCACCCAATAAATCGCTGATTTTTTCAGCTAGATCTCCCACATTCCCACCTTGCGCAAGCCGTGACTCTGGCAATAGCTCTGGAATACCCCCAACAGAAGAGGCGATAGCAGGACAACCACGACTCATAGCTTCTATAAGAGATCTGGGCAACCCTTCCGTTCTGCTAGGCTGGCAATAGAGGTCTATTCCGTCGAGCCATAAAACAACGTCATCGCTACTTTTTCTTCCATCAAAAAAAACCCATTCATGGGCAGAACTCTTATCTATCGAGGGCTTAAGTATCGATTTTTTTCCAGTTCCTAAAATATGCAAATCAACATCGACGTCCAACGCTTCTCTTACTCGCGCAATCGAAGAAATCAGCACATCAATTCCTTTATAATTATTATTAAAAGAACCTATAACCCCCACCTTTATTTTATCTCTATTACTAATCGAGTCGATCCTCTTAATTCTTTCCTCTATCACCTCGCCGCTTACCTCGGGGATGGACACGTTTGAAGCATAAGCAACCACTCCCTTCGTCTTATATTTTTTTTGAAGCTCATTTTTAGTCACATAAATTGCGCCGACAGCACCATAGACCACCGATTTCGTATACAAGTCAAAGAAACCCCCAAAAACCTTATAAATAAATTTATTTCCGCCAGCGTTATAAATTGCTTCGAAGGCATCCCCCACCACCTCTACTGCGTAATTTTTTCTCTTTATTAAAACAAGAGGAAAAATAAGAAAAGAAAAAAAACAAGGCAAACGAATCGCAACAAGATCCGCCTTGTCAATAAGAGAAATAATCAACCGTAAATTGGCAAATAAATTTTTTCCAAATATTGTTGACCACCGGTCACCCGATACCGGGAAAAATTGCACCGAATCAGATGAGGAGATAACGAGCCCTTCTGCACTCTCAACCTCAACACTTCTGCATAAAACGGATATAGACCGAGAAACTCTAGAAAACCGCTTGAAAGCCGATCTAGGTAACTTACCCTCCGAGTAATAGTCACCGCCCTTGGTTTTAAAAAATCTGTGATCGTGAACAAACAACAACTTCTTATTGCTCATAGCGGCCTCAACTTTTTAGCAGGCACCCCGCCATATATCCAACCACCCTCCAATCTTCCCTTCACCACCGCTCCAGCCGCTACTACAACTCTAGATTCAATATAAGCTCCACCCAAAATCCTTACTCCACACCCGATCCATACATCATTCTCAATAGTTACCGGTAACGATCTAACTGGATTATATTTTATTGGCAAAGAGCAATCTTCCCACTGGTGTTCAAATGTTAAAATAGACACGTTGTGAGCAATAGACACATAATCCCCTACTTCCAACCCTCCATATCCGTCAATATAAGAGAAGGGGTGAACGCTGACTCCCGTCCCAAAGTTGACACCATCCTGATTACGAATAACAACCCTTTCACCAACATAGACACTTTCACCTAAAGAACCCAATAATCGTGAAAGAAAAATATACCTAAGAAATACGAAGACCCTCCCTTCACCTGACGAAAAAAGAGAATAAAACATTTTCGCCATAAAAACCGGAACGGCCTTGACTCCCCATCTAGCTAACGATATAAAAAAATCAAATCTTTTTTGCAAATCGCGACCTGAACTCATCAGCTGCCCCCGCGTTTACTAGAACAAAAACAATCGCTGCAATAAACAAAGAAAAACCTTTGGTTAAAAATACATCATTGCCTATAGAAAAAACCAATATTGACAAAAAAGCTGCTTGCTCAAATCTCATCTTTTTAGTTATCAGGCCGTACATTAAGAAGGCCAACCAAGACATATATAGAAAAAAGCCAATTACGCCATGTTCAACTATTAGCTTCATGTAAGAGTTATGCGTTTGATTATCAACACCCTGCATGCCAAAATATTGCCCAGGCCCCACACCTATTAGAGCATATTTTGCATAGCCCAAGTACTCTCCAGCCTCATCCCAGATATCAAACCTTCCGCTTCCTGATGTCACCAAGTCTTGGACTCGGTACTCAACTGTTATGGAAAGTTTCTCGTATATTTTCTCTGTAGCATCCTTAAAAAAGAAATTCGCGCACAAAAAAACAGCAAGGACAAAGACACAGAAACCTATAAATCCCTTTGCAATCACAGATAACTGCGAAAAGAAAGCAATTCGCAGCACATCATAAAAAACAAAAGCGATTATGGCTGCCCTAGAGAACGCAAGAAAAACCCCTACTCGCACAAAAATTTCCAAACAGGCATTTGACTCAATGGAGAGTTTCTTGCGAAGCAACGAGTAAACCAGGTATGAGGAAAATAATGAAATGGCAAAATAGTTAGGACTCCCCATAAACCCCTGCAATCTCAGAAACCCTGATCTTCTATAAACCACGAAATCTAGAAAACTCATCCCTGACGCATTAATTAAATACACAACAAAAAACATCAAACACTGAAAAAGCAAAAACCGGCCAAGAATTCTAACCCAGACCTCAACGAAATCTCTTGATGAAAAAGACAAAAAAAGAGCAGAAACAACGGGCACAATGTATAAATACATTGTCTTAGAAGCCACCTGCAGATCAGGAACATCCTGCATCACTAGTGAAATAAAACCCAATAAAAGAAAACCTGTCAGCACAGCCAAAATCACAGAAATTTCTTTTAGAAAATTGCCACTCCAAGAGCCAAATAGCAATAAGAAAACAGCACTCAGGAGAAAAAGGTCATAAAGCCCTGTAGGAAAAACCCCCCTACAAAAAAAAAGAAACCAGAAAATAACAGCCCCTACACAGTGGAGCATATATCTACTGCCATTCACCACGGAAGGCTCCCAACGATTTTCTTAGTTTCCTTCTCAATCTCAACAAACTCTTCGGAGATCCTAGCCTTATCCTGATTGCTAATCATTGGCCTTTCTCGCTTAACAGAAAATTTTTTATACAGTGGCCGCAACACAGGTTTACCCTTTAAAATGTAGCGTTTAAGCCACGCTTTCATCCATGCAAGTGGCCCAGGAGGCCTCATCATGAAATAAGCTAAACGGGGAAATCTATGGTAACGGTTTGAGTTAACTTTTTCATAGTTAACTCGATTCTTAATCTTTACCCCTAAAAAATCACAAATATCACCAAAAACTTTTTCAGTTTTATCCACAAAATCTTCAAAAACTACAATTTTCACTCCATCCTTTCCAAACATATCAAGATAGCGTTTTATTTGAGCAGGATAATCATAAACCTCTTTATAAAGAAGGTGCTCTTTAATAATTGCGTTTTTAGGAACAGCTCCACCCATACTCCTCTTCCTTTGAAGGTCCCATGCCTTTACAAAGTCTTTTTCATCTTCACGCCCGGAGTACACAAGCTGCGAATGAAGTGACACAGCCGCCTCGTAAGGCCGTCGAATCATTATAATTATTTTAGCCGAATCATTATATCTCTTAATTTCCTCAGCAGACCTTTCTGAAAACAAACACCAAACAGACGCATCTCCGCATAATTTGTCAAAATTTTTATTGTAGAGCCCCTCATACTCTTTTTCGGTCTTGATTCTTCTAAAATCATCCCACTCAACACAATGATAATGAGGCTCTTTAATTTCGGGAATAAAAACATCATCCAATTGATTTAAATAATCAGATAACGCTGTAGTCCCACACTTTGGCGCACCAACTATAAAAAAATTCACTTTTTTGTGCATATCAGAAAACCGACTCAAAGATTTTTAGCAAGTGTTGCGACATACCAGCTCATGGCTTTTTCGATACCATCCCCGACACGGTAGAGCACTTCATAACCAACCAGCCGACCAGCCTTACCAATATCTGCCTGTGAATGACGCACGTCACCAGCTCGAAAATCCCTATACTCTGGGTTTTTCTTGTAATGAACCGATTGGTTATTCAAGGCTTGCCGAATAAGCTCAAAAAGCTGATTCAACGTAGTTCTGTCATTGCACGCTACGTTGATAACTTCACTGCTTTCCAATTCGCTGTTCACAGCTGAAAGGATATTCGCCTGCACCGCATTATCGACAAAGCAGAAATCCCGGCTGGTTTCACCATCGCCATTGATATACAACGTTTCATTCTGAATCATGGCAGCCGTCCACTTTGGGATTACCGCTGCGTAGGCGCCATTCGGGTCCTGGCGTGGACCAAATACATTGAAGTAACGGAGCCCAGTACTATGGAAGCCATAGGTGCGTGAAAAAACCGATGCATACAGCTCATTGACATACTTTGTCACTGCATAGGGAGAGAGTGGGTTACCGATTACATCTTCCTGCTTAGGCAATGCCGGATGGTCACCATAAGTAGAGCTGCTAGCCGCATAGGTAAAGGAGCTGATGCCCTTATCCTTGCTTGCTACCAGCATGTTCAGGAAACCATCGATATTGGCCTGGTTAGTCGTAATGGGGTCGTTGATGGAGCGAGGCACCGAGCCCAGTGCGGCTTGGTGAAGCACATAGTCGACACCGGAGACGGCTTTTTTGCAGTCTTCCAATTCGCGGATATCACCCTCGATGAAGTTGAACCGCTGCCATTGTTCTGCTGTTACCAGGGTTTGCACTTCATCCAGGTTGTGCTGATGGCCAGTGGCAAAGTTATCCAGCCCCACTACGGTTTGGTTCAACTTCAGCAGGGTTTCCAGCAGGTTAGAGCCAATAAACCCGGCAACACCAGTTATTAACCAGGTTTTAGGGTTGGCTTTCAGATCGGCTTTAACTTGTTCGTAGCGGGAGGTCATGGATATTCCTGTTTTATAACATATCGCCATGCGAGCATGGCTCCTACAGAATGGGCAGTTTGATTTTGAACGTTATAGGCGCAGATCCACGCTGTCTTTCGACAAGATGTACTTCAAGTCGTAAAGGACATGCTCGGGTTTACCCAAGCCACGGATATCTTCTGCACCCATATCCTTAAACTGGCGATGGCCAACAGCCAAAATAATACCGTCATAGCTAGCAGTTTCCGGCTGTGTCACCGGGGTTATGCCATATTCGTGCTCTGACTCACCGGCATCAATCCAGGGGTCATAAACATCGACGCTGATGTTGTAGTCTTGTAGTTCTTTCACCACGTCAACCACCCGGGTATTTCTCAGATCGGGGCAGTTCTCTTTAAAGGTGAGGCCCATAACGAGCACACGAGCACCATTAACCTGAATGCAGCGATGCAACATGGCCTTAACCAGCTGGCTGGCTACAAAGCGGCCCATGCCATCGTTGATGCGGCGCCCGGATAGAATCACTTCCGGGTTGTAGCCAATCGCCTGGGCCTTGTGGGTCAGGTAATAGGGGTCTACCCCAATACAGTGCCCACCGACCAAGCCCGGGCGGAACGGCAGGAAATTCCATTTGGTGCCTGCCGCTTCCAGGACTTCCTGGGTATCGATCCCCAGCTTGTTGAAGATCATGGACAGCTCATTGACCAGAGCAATATTCAGATCTCGCTGGGTGTTTTCGATGACCTTTGCAGCCTCCGCCACCTTGATGCAGGAAGCCTTGTGAGTGCCTGCCGTGATGATAGAGCCATAGAGCTGGTCTACCAGCTCAGCCACTTCCGGTGTAGACCCGGAGGTTACCTTGGTAATTGTGGTTACACGGTGCTCTTTATCCCCCGGATTAATGCGCTCCGGGCTGTAGCCGGCAAAGAAGTCTTCGTTGAATTTCAGCCCGGAGATCCCCTCCAGTACCGGGATACAATCTTCTTCCGTTGCGCCGGGGTAAACCGTGGATTCATAAATCACGACATCACCTTTTTTCAGGGTCTTACCGATGGTCTCGGAGGCCTTGATCAGAGGGGTGAGGTCCGGGCGCTTGTGTTCATCAATCGGCGTTGGAACCGTGACGATATAGACATTACAGTCGGCCAACGTTGCAGTATCGGCACTGAATACCAGCTTTTCCGATTCGGCCAGCTCTTCGTCGCTAACTTCCAGCGTCGTATCATGGCCGTTTTTCAAGGCATTAATACGTTGTGTATTGATGTCAAAACCGACCACGTTTCTGTGTTTACCGAATTCCACGGCAAGCGGCAGGCCCACATAGCCTAGGCCAATCACTGCGAGTTTGATGTCTTTCAGTTCCATTGATCTTTCTCTAGCTTCTGTCGTTTTCCGATGGGTTCGCCATGCGAGCATGGCGCCACGGTGATGGGTTTAGGATTCTTTGCTGCTTCCGTATTCGTAGGCGTAGTAGCCGTATTCGTTGGACGCCCTACGCTCCATGCAATTCAGGATCGCGCCTTTGATTTCCACATTATTCTGCGCAAAGCGTGTCAGGGTGATGTCTACTTCTTTGACTGAATTCACCCCGAAGCGGGTCACAATGAGACTACTACCGGCCAGTTGCCCAACAATAGCGGCATCTGTGACGGCTAGAATGGGCGGGGTATCCACCAATACAATGTCGTACTGCTCGCTCAAGGACTCCATAAGCGACTTGAAGCGGTTGTGCATGAGCAACTCAGACGGGTTCGGTGGCACCTGGCCTCGAGGGATAAAGGCAAGGTTTTCCATTTTGGTCGCCTGAATGACGGCTTCCTGCTCTTTCTGGCCCGAGAGAAAGTCTGACAACCCCTCATCATTACGGTTATCAAAGAAACGGTGCATGTGCCCTTTACGCATATCGGCATCGATCACCACTACCTTTTGCCCAGTCTGTGCTAATACTGCCGCCAAGTTAGCAGTGACGAAGGACTTGCCCACCCCTGGGCTAGGGCCGGATACCATAAGCACCTTGTTGCTTGCTTCCATCATGGCGAAGTGCAGGCTAGTTCGCAGGCTGCGCAGGGCTTCAATTGCCAGATCGTTAGGGTCGGACAGAGCAAGGAGCGGTATTGGCTCTTTGCTATTCTTCTTGCGACGGCGCTTTAATGCCTCCAGCCTGTCTACTTTCAACTGGTGTTCTGACAATGGGATAGAGGCATACACAGAGATGCCCTGCTCTTCCAGTTGTTCAGGGCTTTCTATGCCGCGATTAAAGGCAGCTTTCACTAGCACATAACCCACTGCCCCCATACCTCCCAGCATAGCTGCCAGAATCGCGATCAAGGGCTTCTTGGGTTTAACAGGCGCCGGCTGCACTAGTGCCTTATCGATAATGCGAACACTACCCACGGTGCCCGCTTTCATGATGCGCAGCTCTTGCACCTTGTTGAGCAGGCCCACATAGATTTCCTGGTTCACTTCCACATCGCGCATGAGGCGCAGGACTTCCTGCTGGGTTTCCGGCAGCGCCTTGATCTGCTTGTTGAGCTCTTCTTTTTCCTGCATCAGGGAGCCACGCTGCTGGATCAGAGTGCGATAGGCCGGGTGTTCCTTGGTGAAACGAGCGGAAACTTCGCTTTCCTTGATTTTTAGCTCGTTGATCTTGGCTTCGATGGCGACCAGACGCTCAAGGACAGACTGGGTTTCCAGAGACAGATCTACGGATTCGCTTTTAAGCCGGTAGGCGTTGAGCTTCTCTTCAGCACCGGTGAGCTTTTCCTTGATTTCGGGAAGTTGCTCATCAAGGAAATCCAGGCTGTTTTCTGCCTCGGCAGACAGGCGTTTAATATTTTGCAACAGATAGGTTTCGCTGATGGCATCCAGAATGGTGCGGATGCGGGTTTTATGAGGGCCAGTCATGGCCATGGCGATAATGCCCGTAGCTTTGCCCTGTTCACTGACGGACAAACGACCCCGCAGTTGATTTACCGCATTAGCTCTGGCCTGTTTCACCAATGAGAGAGGCTCTTCGCCGTAGTCCCACTCGCCGATTTCCAGCTGGATACTGCCATCTTCACTCTTGATTGGGCTGCCGACAGGGGCACTGCCGACTTTCTGGTCTTCCAGATACAGGACTGGCTGGCCATTTTCTTCCAGCAGGGTGAAGGCTTTACCTTCCAGTGCTTCTGGCACCCGGAAGTGTTTTATCGTGACAAAGGTTTCGCTATCGCGGTAACCGGCAAAAAGCGGCTTGGGCACGAATTCCGGGGCAGGATCGGGGGCCCCCAGACCACCAATTACTGGTAGGCGATCAGGCTGCACCTGGATATCCAGGTGCAACTGATCAATTACCTCCCCAAGCACCATACGGGAGCGGATGATCTGGATTTCTGCGTCGGCGGAGGATTCTTCGGTGAACAGTTCGTTGAGCTCGGAAAAGCCGGGCACGCCGCCCTGTTTGTCTTCCACTTGCAGCAAGGCATCGGCTTTATAGATGGGGGTTGCCAGCACCCCATAGGCAACACCCAGGAACAGGGCAATCAGGGTGGTGCCAATAATCAGCCAGCGGTGGTCCACCAGCAGGCCCCAGAGTTTCTGGAGATCGATTTCGTCGGCCATGCTGGAGGATTGTGGCTGGCGATTTGAGGTGCTTGTGTTTTCTGTCATGTGTTTTGTTGCCCTGTTCACCGTGGTGTCATCTCGCCTTGGCGAGGGTTGGGCGGAAATGCGAATGGCATTTCTGCCCAAAGGGTGTTTCTTTTTGCTGTAGGAACCAGAGTTCCATGGCGGGGTTGTTCGCCATGCGAGCATGGGCTCCTACGGTGTTTTCTCCGCCGCGCTTGGGCGGTTCGCCATGCAAGCATAGCTCCTACAATTTCTGGGCCCAGGCCTTGGTAGCTTGCTGCATCATCGGGTAGATCCGCTCGAAGGCGTCCCGGCCTCTTTTGTAGGGGTCGGGGATGTCGTGGCCGCCGTTCCAGTGGCTGAGCAGGAAGGTTTTACCGCTGGCTTCCGGGAAAGCCCGGCTAAGCCGTTCTTTCTGCCGGCTTTCCATGACCAGGATCAGGTCGTTGTCGCGGCAGAGTTCACTGTCCAGTTTGCGGGCGGTATGGGGCCCGCACTCCAGGCCGTTTTCTTCTGCTACCGCCCGGGCGGTAGGCTCCATGTCGTGACCGACAAGGCCCACCAGGCCAGCAGAGGATACGGTTTTGCCTGGTTTCAATTCACGCAACATGGCCGCCACCGTGGGGCTGCGGCATATATTGCCGTCACAGACAACGAGGATGCGTTCAAACATTATTCGTCCAGGTCCCTTACCCGATCAGTTGCCAAGGCTCCGTAATAGATAGTTTGGAAAGTCGGCATGATATTGCGAATTACCCGGTTCCAGCGTGCCAGGGGTGCCGCTGTCACATAGACGATATCGCGACTTTGCAACTGGAAACTGTCTGCAAGAATCAGTGCAGTGGCATCCTTGGCATTCAATTGATACAGGTCGACCAAGTGATCGCTACCTTCCGGTGCCCGGCGTAGTACGAAGATACCCGATGCATCGGCTGTGTCTTGCTCATAACCACCGGAGGTGGATAGCGCTTCCGCCAGGCTCAGGCCATTGCGGGTCATGGGTACCGGGCGAGCATCCTTCACTTCACCCATGACGAAGACCTTGTTGTCGTCGTTGCGACCCACATGGACCACGTCGCCAGGGCGCAGCAGTACGTTGTGGGAGGGATTGCCTTCCTGATACAGGGCACGCAAAGAGAGGCTGTATTCCTGGCCATCCCGGGTAAGGGACACATCGGTCCAGTCGGAGAATTCGGTGAGGCCACCAGAGGCGTTGACTGCATCCAGCAGACGAAGGGGCACATTGGTGACCGGGTAAGCACCGGGCTGTTTCACTTCGCCGGAGACATAGACTTTCTGGCTGCGGAAGGCGGCGATGGTCACATCCACCTGCGGGTCTTCGATGTATTCGGCGATACGCTCGGCGATCAGGTCACGAATTTCCGTGACACGCAGACCCACGACTTTGATCTTGCCCACGTAGGGGTAAAAGATGGTGCCATCGTTATGCACCCAGTTGCCGGATTCCGAGGGGCTGCGCATGGATCCGGCGGGAATGGTGAGCTCCGGGTGGTCCCAGACGGTGATCTGCAGCACGTCACCCAGACCGACTACATAGTCGTAATCTTCCGGCTCTTCGAGGAGGGTGTCAGCGGGTTGGTTTGCCTGTTCCTCCGGGGTCTGGAGTATCCGGGTGTTGATGGTGTGCACTTTGACCACGTCCGGCAGGGATTCGGCCTCTTCATTGCCTTCATCCTCTTCCAGGAACCAGCCTGGCGTGGTGGAGATGTGGGAACCGGGTACGATTGTGCAGCCGGACAGCCCCGCCAACAGGGCGGCGAACAGCAGCTTAGGTAGATGTTTTGTCATTGTTGCCTGCATGTTTCTCTCTTACCCGTTTCTTTTACCAACTAATGGGCCGGGTCCACTGAAGGCCGGCGGTAACGCGCTCACGCTCTTCGAAGACCGTTTCCACCGGTTCGTCAGTGGCGGACAGTAACCAGTCCAGGCGCCCACCCAGCATGGGCATGGGGTGCTGAATACGCAGTTCGGCGAGGGAAATATCCTGCTCCTCAACCGATTGCAAGGTGGCGGCGCCGTCTTCGGCGATGACTGCACGTATCGTGCCGTCCTGATTCAGGGTGGCGCGGGACAGATTCAGCCCAACGGTGACACCGTTGCGGAAATATTGCTGTAGGCCGAGTGTGACGGCGCGGGCATCACTCTCCCAGGTGGAGGTCATGGTGCGACCGTAATGGCGGAAACCGGAACGATAGGTGCCATGTTCCAACGCGGTATTAAAGCGGCGCTCACTGAGCCAACTACCCGCGACGGTTTCCGTGGCTTCCAGGAAAAAGCGCTGGGAGCCCTGCCCCAGGCCGGTGACCATATCCAGGCCCGCCAGGGAAGAAAACTTTGACGGCAACCCTCCGGCTTCGTCTTCGCCCATGAACTGGCCGTAGACGCCCACCGGCACATCGCCCGGGTTCAGGGAAAGACGGAAATCGAGACCGGCAATCTGGTTGCTGGGGTCCTGCCCCTCTTTGAGGCCGGAGGTCTGGCCGTTATCGCGGCCGATGACGGCGTTCCAGAAGGCATCAAGGTCCTGCGGGCGCCCTTCCCCGCCCCACTGGGCCAGGCGGGTCAGGCCGATTTGCAGGGAATCCAGCGGATTGAACACGAAGCGAGCGCCGAGCAGTCGCGCTCTCGGCACGCTGCGGTCTTTTTCCAGTTGGCCGGCGATGATCTGCAGGTCCCAAGGGCCGACCCAGCTTAACCAGGGGCTTTCCGGTGCCAAGGGCATCTGCCGGGACAACCACAGACCGGGTACCGGACGGGCGTTGTTGGACAGGGCCAGGGAGCTCTGCCAACCCGGGCCCCACCAGCGATCGATGGCGCCGACTCCAAGCTGCCAGTTGCCGACGATGCCGGCCAGGTAGCTGTCGTCGAAGCGCAGATGGGTATCGTCTCGCTCGCCGTCCACGTAGCCCACCGCCAGATTGGCGGCCCAGTGCTCGCCCATGCTGTAGAGGGCGATCTGGCTAGTGACTTCATCTTCTGGCTGGGAAGAGAAACTGGTGTAAAGCGGTTCCTGGCTGGCGCCGCCCAATGTCAACTCGGCACCGGTGGTGGCGCGGCGGGTGGCTTCAAGGGCTTTCTGGAGGTAGGCGGAGTGCTGGTTCTTGCAGGCACTGGCCTGATCTGAAGATTGCTGCGCAAGGGCCAGGCGATAGCCTTTCATCAGGGCCGCCCAGCTGATTGGCCAGGTCAGGGTGACGCCCTTGAGGCATCCATGGCTTTGCAGGGCTTCAATGTGGTGGCGCGCCGTGAGATCGCCGGCCTGCACCCAGGGAGTCGCCGCCTGGGAAGAAGCGCTGAGGCCGATGCACAGGGCCCCGAGCCACCGAATTAGGGAGGGGAATAACCGCACTAGGACGTCCTATCCTTCTTGTGGAGCATAACAAGATGCGCATTATGCGTGCTTAATCTTGTCAGCTATATGACAAGGGACCGCATTTTACAGTTTGTTTACGGGAATGCGAACGGTTTACGACGACGCTTGAAAAGAATTCAGGCGGACGCCTGAGTCGAGCCTGTGAATAGTAGCTTAGGGGATTTCTGGGGGGTAAGCGGCTTGTCTGACAAAGCGGGGGGGAGTGCTTATGGCAGGGGCTTGCCTGGAACTATTGGGGTTCCAAGCATCGGTTATTCGCTTCGCTCACCCTTACTGGCGTTACTCCGCTGTGTTCCGTTCCCACATAGGGCACCTTGTTGGCCGCTGCCTGGCCTGGCAGGTGCTGCAGGAACGAAGCGTAGCGGAGTAACACCCGCAAGGGAGGACCGAGGGGTGGGCGCAGCGAATAACCGATGTTCACGTCGCGAAGGGGTGTGCCAGCGTCTTCGCGATGCAAGCATCGCTTCCCACAAAGGATCGCGCGAAGGGAAGCTTAAAGCTTGCTTAGGGCTTCCCGGATGGGGGTTGAACCGGCGATGACGTCGAACTCCCGGTTGTCCAGCTCGGCTCGAGCGGTCTCAGAGAGCACTTTCGCCACATCTTCGCGGGATATGTCACCGAACTTCTTCAGTTTCTCTGCAATTTCCACTTTCTCCAGGGGCGGTTCCTCGGTGAGCCGGCCCGGGCGGACGATGGTGTAGCTGAGCCCGCTGGCGCGCAGGTGATCATCGGCTTTACCCTTGGCAGCAAAGTAATGACGCAGCTTCTCCGGGCCGGACGCCGGATCGTCAGCGCGCATGGAGCTGACCATGATAAAGCGCCCTACTCCCAGTTCTTTTGCCTGGTCGATCAGGCTGATGGCACCGTTCTGGTCCACGTCGATGGTTTTCTCCGGGCCGGTGTGGGGGCCGGAGCCAGCGGTGAAGATGACCGCATCCTGGCCTTCCAGGGCTTGGCGGCAATCCCCCTCCAGATCTGCTTCCACCACCTCATGGGCGCCCAGTGTTTCCAGGTCAGCCTTCTGACTCAGATCACGGACCATGGCACGCACCTGGATATCGTCAGCCACCAGGTGGGGGATCAGGCGACGACCGATTTTGCCGTTGGCACCGGCGATCAGAACTTTCATGAGGGCTCCTTGCTTGTCATGGCTGGTAGTGAAGTGATGGAGGGTTGGGGGTGGATTTCAAGGGGGTAGCAACAAGGCAGAACGACACACCTTTCTTTGTAATACCGGTTGTGGGAAGCGATGCTTGCATCGCGAAGGGCCCTGTAGAACCGTGGTTATTCGCGATGCAAGCATCGCTTCCCACAGAATACCAAGGAATATTGTGCGTTTTCAGAGACTCCCAAGGATTGGTTATTCACTGCGCTCAATGCTTTCAGTCAATGAGGAATGCAGAGGGATTATTCATCCCACTGCTGTGGCACTTCTTGCAGCTCATCCAGGTTGTAACCCCGGTCCCGGGCGATGCTTTTCAGCTTGCTGTAGGTAGCGTCGCTGATGTGCGGCTGGCGGGCCATGATCCACAGATAATCGCGTTTTTCACGACCGATGATGGTGGTCTGGTAGTCCTCGTCCACATAGAGCACCCGGAAATCCGCCTTGAAGGGCCAGATGAAGCGCATGCCCCAGATGGCCGGGTCCACTTCGCTGACGAAACCGGTGGGGGTCATGCGTTTGAACTCCCCGTCGAAACCACCTTTGCGGAAGGTGAAGGTGGTGGCGATCTTGTTGGGGCCAATACGCTTGTAGCTCTCCATCGCATTGTAGGCGCCTTTTTCCGGCAAGGTGGGGATGTTGGCGATCACGTACCAGTCGCCCATGAAACGGTCCAGGTTCAGATTGTCAGCAATCTGAATGGGGTCTTGCGGGTGGGTTTGGCAGGCTTGAAGCATGATCAGACTCACAATGATGAGGATGCGGCGCATTGGGGGATCTCCTTTATTCAGAGCATGCCGCAAGCCGGGACAAGGCGGGGTGAATGCTGCTGTGTAGGATTTTCGGATAAGCAGAGGCACCCAATGTGAATCGGGCAAACGATTTTGAGGGAACGGAGCGCAGCGAAATAACGCCAGCATGGCGGCGCCAGTGGCAGGGGCTGTTCTTTGTGGGAGATGATGCTTGCATCACGAATGTCCCAAAAGCGCTTCTTCGACACACCCATTCGCGATGCAAGCATCGCTTCCCACAAAAGGCGCGGGTGCAGCCTTCAAAGCCAGGCGGCATTCCAGAATGGGTAATATCGTACTGACTTTACTAGTCCCGCCCTGACCGGATTGGCAATGATGTAGCGGGCTGTCGGCTTGAGGGCTTGCTCACTTCTCAGGGCATGATCATGGAACCCCGGTTGCCAGATGGTCTGCTCCTGATGCCGGGAAACCCTCGCTTTTACCATTCTGATTATTTGAGACAGTTCGTGCTTTTCCGTAGTAGATAGCAGCCAGTGGATATGATCTGGCATGACCACATAACACCAGGTCTGGCTGGCTCCCTGGGTATCAGACCGGGTGATAGCTCTGCAGGCCTGGCATGCCGTGGGGAAATGGGAAAACCATGGGTACCTGCCTGCTGTGGTGAATGTGACCAGGTAGGGTCGGCCCACCTCTGAGAACCGCCCTTTTCTCAGGGAGTGGCTGTGGTATCGGTAAGTCATGAATGGAGAGGCTATCGGGTAGAGCCGGGGGTGGCTGTCAGTGATTGGAGTTGATGGGTGTCATCCAGGTGGGGCAGTTGGCTGAGTTTGGGGGAGTTACAGATGGTTGGGGGGCTTGGTTAGGTGGGTGCCAGCTTCTTCGTCATGCAAGCATGACTTCCCACAAAAACCATCCCAGATGGCAACGGGGTTTGTGGGAAGCGATGCTTGCATCGCGAAGAAGTTGGCACGGAGCTATTACAGAACTACCCCGCCTTCTTCCGGCTCTTGGCGGCGGTGGCGGGTTCCACTTTTACCGGGATGCCGTTGAGCTGGGCCATGGCGGTGACGGCTTCGACGCGGTTGCAGCCGATGATGTCGTTGACGCTTTCCCCTGCCACCCGGCGGGCAACGCCCAGTTGCACGCCCTCACGGTCGTGGCCCCAACCATGGGGCACGCTGATCACGCCGGGCATGATGTCGTCGCAGAGCCAGGCTGGCAGGGTGATGGTGCCAGAAGGCGTGCTGACGGCTACATCATCACCGTCGGCCACGGCCAGCCGTTGGCCATCGTCCGGGTGGATCATGACGTTGCAGCGGCCCTTCCCTTTTACCAGCCGCTGGCTGTTGTGCATCCAGGAGTTGTTGCTGCGGATATGGCGACGGCCAATCATCAGCATCTGATCAGCCGCCACCGGCTTGGGCGCGGGCAGGCCCTGCAGGGCACGGAAGTAGAGGGCCGGCACCAGGTTGATGCGCTGGTCCCGGGTGTAAAGACGCTCGGGGAGCATGGGCTCCAGCGGGCCGAGATCGATACCGTGGGGTTCGGCCAGCAGCTTTTTCAGGGTCAGACCCTTGCGCTCCCCTCTCAGGACTTTCCAGGCCACCTTGGGCAAAGAATGCAGGCCGTCGCGGCGCAGGTCATCCAGCACCTTGCCGGCGGTACCGTAAGGACCCAGCCGCAGGCCCAGATCCACCAGGCCGCGATCACCCAGCTTACGGACAAAGCGGTCGGTGGCGGCGATTTGCAAACGTGTTTTGCGATCCCGGGCACGCAGGCGGTTCAGCCTGGTGGTCAAGCCGTTGAGGATTTCCCAGTCGTGCAGGGTGCCTTCAGGTTTGGGCACCAGCGGCGGCGTGAATTTCACCACATTGCGCACGGCCACCGCCTGGAAAATGGGGTCGAACTGGGCGTGCTCCAGTTGCCCGGTGGGCGGCAGGATGATGTCCGCGTGGCGGGTGGTTTCGTTGATGTAAAAGTCGATGCTGACCATGAAATCCAGGTTGCTCAGGGCTTGATCCAGCTTCTGGCCATCCGGGCAGGACAACACCGGGTTACCGGCATGGGAAACAAAGGCTTTCACCTGCCCCTTGCCCGGGGTGAGCATTTCATCGGCCAGGGTGGTCACCGGGAATTCGCCACCGAATTCCGGGTAACCGTGTACCCGGCTGCGGTAGCGATCGAAGCTGCCGGTGTCGTCGCTGAGGGCGCCGATGGCGACGATGTCGAAGGCGGGCTTGGTGAACATGACGCCGCCTTCCCGGTCCAGGTTACCGGTGAGGATATTGATCACATAGACCAGCCAGGCGCTGAGAGTGCTGTGGGCACTGGTGGTGACACCCACGCGGGAGTAGATGGCAGCGCGAGGCGCGGCGGCAATGTCGCGGGCCAGTTTGCGGATAGCATCAGCGGACATCCCCACGGTGTCTGCCACTTTTTCCGGTTTCCAGTTGGCAACCAGTCGGGACAGGTCTTTTTGGCCATCGAGAATTTCGTCCAGTCGGCCCGGGGCCACCAACAGCTCTTCGAACAACACCTGGACGATGGCCAGCAGCAGGTAAACGTCGGTGCCGGGACGCACGAAGTGGTGTTCGTCCGCCACCTTGGCGGTTTCGGTGCGGCGTGGGTCGATGACCACGACCTTGCCCCCACGTTTCTGCAGGGCCTTCAGGCGCCCTTTCACGTCCGGCACGGTCATGATGGAGCCGTTGGAAGCCAGCGGGTTGCCACCGATGATCAGGAAGTAGTCGGTGCGATCCACATCGGGGATCGGGAACAGGGCCTGATGGCCGAACAGTTGCCAGGTGGCCAGCTGGTGCGGCAGCTGGTCGGCGGAGGTTGCGCTGTAACGCTGGCGGCTGCGCAAGGCTTTGACAAAGGGCAACAGGGTAAAGAGCGCCCCGTGGTTGTGGGCGGTGGGGTTGCCAAAGTAAAGGGCCACCGAGTCCTTGCCGTGGACTTCCTGGATGTTATGCAGGCGCCGGGCGGTCTCGTCCAGGGCTTCGTCCCAGCTGATCGGCACCCAGCCATCGGCGGTGCGTTTCACCGGATGGCGCAGGCGGTCCGGGTCGTGGTGCAGGTCCTGCAGGGCCACGGCCTTGGGGCAGATATGGCCTTTACTGAATGGGTCGTCCTTGTCGCCACGGATGGCCAGAATCTCGTCACCGCGATGCTCGATCTCAATGCCGCACATGGCTTCGCAGAGGTTGCAGGTGTGGTAATGCGTCTGTTTCATCCGTGACCTCGTCCTGGCGCTTTGACTTGGAGTGTTCTTGATAGCAGAGGTGCAAAGAGGATGCCATGATCCGGCCAAAAAAAGCGGTTAATGCCATTGCTGGATGGTACAGCGCGCTCTGCCGGGGAATCCCGGCAGCGCCTGCAGCTAGCCGGATTAGTAGGGTGCATTACCCCTGACTTTTCTACTGTGGGAAGCGATGCTCGCATCGAGAATAACGACGGTCTCGCCGGCCCTTTCGCGATGCAAGCATCGCTTCCCACAACTGTCGAGGAAACGTCCGGGGAACAAGGAGATGTGAGTCTGCGGTTAACTTTTGTGCGGAGACGGATTTAACGCCGGCCTGGCCGAATCCGTAGGGTGCATTGAGCTCAAGCGAACTGCACCGGCCCGGCATTGGATTGGTGCAGTTCGCCCCAGGCTCAGTGCACCCTACGGGAGCCCCTGCGTTGTTTGGTTTCGCCAACAAAAAAAAGCCCGCCATAAGGCGGGCAGCTGTCACTTGCGTCGAGGAAAAGCTTGGCCGGGGGAGCAAGCCCCCGCCGGCCTTATTCTTATTTAGAACTTGTGTTCCATGCCGATGCCGAAGATGGTCTCTTCTTCGTCAGCCAGGTCGAACTCGAGCTGGGTACCGTAGGCGTAGACTTTGCTGGCTTTGGCCAGTTTGTAGTCTGCACCCAGGCTCACCTGAGTCACTTCTTCGTCAGACTGATCGCCGTCGGTCATGCCGTACTGGGCTTTCAGTTTTACGCGGTCGATCTTCATGGCTGCGCTGACAACGATGGAGCTATCTTCGCCTTCGCCTTCAGTTTCTTCAGCCAGCTGGTACAGGGCGCCCAGCTCGAAGTTACCCGGCTTCAGGCCAGCGGCAACGCGGGTGATGTCCAGGCTTTCGATGCCGGTGCTGTCAGCGACCAGCTCGTCAACCATGTCGGTATCGCGGGAGATGGCGCCGTAGAACATGTCTTTTTCGGCAACCAGAGAGATGGAAGTGGTGTCAGCGATATCGGTATCCGCTTCGCCATCCGCATCCACGTCGTCACCTTCAGCCGGGATGAACGCCAGGTTCAGGGTGATCATGTCCGCCAGCTTGGGAGTGCTGTACTGGATGATGTTGGAAACACGGTTTTCACCGGCCAGGACATTCTTGATATCACCGCCGATATCGTTGAACTGGTCGATTTTACCCTGTGCTTTCTTGGTCGGGGTGTCGAACTTACCCGCTTTGATGGTACCGAAGGAGCCTTCCAGGCCACCGAAGATGTTACGCTGGGTGAAAGTCTGGCCACTCTTGTCGCCGTCATCCACGCTGATTTCGAATTCAGCCTGGTAGATGGCTTTCAGGTTGGCCACGTCCAGGTCGAAATCACCCTTCACACCCAGACGGGATGCGTTGCTGTTCAGCTCCCAGGTGTCTTCGCTGGTGGTGCCGTCGTCAACGTCAGAGTTTTCCAGGGAAACGTTCACTTTACCGTATACAGTCGGACCGTCAGCCAGAGCCAGGCCAGGAAATGCAACAGCGGCCCCCACAGCGATCGCAAGCAAGTTCTTCTTCATTCCAACACTCCTTCAATCAGGCAATATTTGTATGCAAGGCAACAGCGTGAATGAGACCTCGTCGTTCGGAGGTATCGTTTACTGCTTGGTGGCGCAGTATGGGGAGTTAGCGTGACGGAAAAGTTGCTCTAATGTGAAGTTTTTATTTCAGCGGGAACTTTTGGCTAGTGAACACAGCACCGAGCTTTCTATCAAGCCGTTGTAACAGTAGGAGTTCCCTTCCAGGGGACGAACCTCGCGTTGCGCGGAAATCGGTCGCAGGACGACGAGGAGTACCACGACTCGACAGGTTTATCAGCAGGCGATAGGCAAACGCTGCTACTTCTTTTCCTCGCCAAGGCTCGGATGCGCACCCCAAGCGGTGTTATTCGCTTCGCTCACCCTACCGGGCCGCACTACGTGCGTTACTCCGCTTCGCTACGTTCCTACAGCGGCTCCGTAGACATCCTTTTTGCCTGCTGCCAGGCAGCTTCCAGGGCGTCGTCGTCGAGGGTGTCGAGCGGTTCTGGCTGGTCCTGCTCCATTTGCCGGAAGCGGCGTTCGAATTTGGCGGTGGCCTTGCGCAGGGCCTGTTCCGGGTCCAGCTTCAGGTGGCGGGACAGGTTGACGAGAGTGAACAGCACATCGCCGAATTCATCCTCGATGGCGGCCCGCTCGCCGCTGGCCATGGCCTCATCCAGTTCCGCCAGTTCATGGTCCACCTGGCGGCGTACCGGGGGTGTTTCCGGCCAGTCGAAGCCTACCTTGGCGGCTTTCTTCTGGACTTTAGCTGCCCGCTGCAGGGCCGGCAGGCCGGCGGGGACGCCATCCAGGACGCTGTCATGGGCCCGGCCCTTGGCCGCCCGCTCCTGTTGCTTGATCGCCTCCCAGTTGACCTTCACGGCGGCTTCGTCGGCGGCGTCCGACTCGCCGAACACATGGGGGTGGCGGCGCACCATCTTGTCGCACAGCACCTGAACCACGTCGTTGAAGTCGAACAGGCCTTTTTCCCGAGCTATCTGGGAATGGAACACCACCTGCAACAACAGATCCCCCAGCTCTTCCTTCAACTCCGGGTAATCCTGCTGGGCAATGGCCTCCGCCACCTCGAAGGCTTCCTCGATGGTATAGGGGGCAATGGAATCGAAATCCTGCTTCACATCCCAGGGGCAGCCGGACTCCGGGTCGCGCAGGCGGGACATTATGGATAGCAGGGTTTCGATGTTAGGCATGCTTTCCTCTACTCTTATTGCCAAGAAATGGAAGGGAGAGAGGCAAGTCTCAAGTTAAAAGTTGCAAGGCGCGAATTCGGCCAATTGCCTCACTAATACCGCCGGAGCCGCGCCGCTACGCCAAAATGGCAACGTCGCGGCTCAGGAGGCATCGTCTGGCACAACCACTGGTGCGCGCTTTGCAACTTGAAACTTTCAACTTGCCACTATTTCTTGTAGCGCCGCACCTCAAGCACACCCTTGAGCTGGTCCATCTTGGCCAGCACCTTGCCCAGGTTGCCGAGGGTGGCGATTTCCAGGGTGAGGAGCATGGTGGCGGTGTTGTCGTCCTGGTGGGACTGGGTGTGAACGGCGGTGACGTTGACCTTTTCGTTGGCCAGTACCGCGATCACGTCCTTGAGCAATCCCTGACGGTCCCAGGCGCGCAGGAAGATATCCACCGGGTAGGTGATGCGGTCCGCTTCCCCCCAGGTGACTTCGATGACCCGGTTGGGGTCGTCGCCCTGCATGGCCAGCAGTTTTTCACAGTCGGCCCGGTGCACGGTGACGCCACGGCCGTGGGTGATGAAGCCCATCACCGGGTCGCCGGGGACTGGCTGGCAGCAACCAGCCATGTGGGTGAGCAGGTTGCCCACGCCCTGAATAGTCACATCGCCGGTCGTCGAGGCCTTGGGCTTGGACAGCACCAGATCCAGCTCCCGCTGGCTGTCATCCGGCTGCAGGGCCTGCACCTGATTGACCACATGCCCGGGGCGCAGGTCGCCAGCGCCCAGAGCCGCCAGCACGTCGTCGCCGGTTTTCAGGTTCAGGTGCGGCGCCAGGGTATCCAGGTCCACCTTGTCCAGCGCCAGGCGGGACATCTCCTTTTCGAGCATGGCCTTGCCCTGGGTGATGTGCACGTCGCGATCCTGCCGCTTGAACCACTGGTGGATGCGCGCCCGCGCCGAGGAGGTGGCCACATAGCCCAGTGACGGCGTCAGCCAGTCACGGCTGGGGCCACCCTCTTTTGCGGTGAGAATGGTGACCTGCTCGCCGGTGTTGAGGGTGTAGTTGAGCGGCACGATATGGCCGTTGATCTTGGCGCCCCGGCAGCGATGCCCCACTTCGGTATGGATGTGATAGGCGAAGTCCACCGGGGTGGCGCCGGCTTCCAGATCCACCACGTGGCCGTCCGGGGTGAACACATAGACCCGGTCGCTGACCAGGCCATGGCGCAGCTCGTCCACCATGGTATCCGGACTGTCTTCACCCAGTTCCTCGTGCCATTCGAGTACCTGGCGCAGCCAGGCGATACGCTGTTCGTAATCGCTGACGCCGCTCTTGCCCTTCTTGGCACCTTCCTTGTAGCGCCAGTGGGCACACACGCCCAGCTCCGCTTCTTCGTGCATGTTGAAGGTACGGATCTGGACTTCCAACATCTTGCGTTCCGGGCCCACCACCGCCGTGTGCAGGCTCTGGTAGCCGTTGGCCTTGGGGCTGGCGATGTAGTCGTCGAATTCCTTGGGCACGTGTTGCCACAGGGAATGGACGATGCCCAGGGCGGCGTAGCAGTCACGCAGCTCCGGCACCAGCACCCGCACGGCGCGCACGTCATAGACTTCGCCGAATTCCAGGTGCTTTTTCTGCATCTTCCGCCAGATGCTGTAGATATGCTTGGCCCGACCGTGGACTTCGGCGCCATGGATGCCGTTTTTCTCCAGGTAGCCACGCAGCTGCTCCAGCACATTGTCGATGTACTGTTCCCGGGCCAGGCGCTTTTCGTCCAGCAGTTTGGCGATCTTCTTGTAGGCGCCGGGTTGCAGGTAGCGGAAGGACAGGTCTTCCAGCTCCCACTTGAGCTGCCCGACCCCCAGCCGGTGGGCCAGGGGCGCGTAGATGTCGAAGATTTCCTGGGCCACCTTGCGCTGGCGCTCGGGCTCGGATTCCTTGACGGCACGGATGATTACGGTCCGCTCGGCCAGCTTCACCAGGGCCACGCGCACGTCGTCGACCATTGCCACCAGCATCTTGCGCATGTTGTCGAGCTGGCCATCCTGTTGGCCAAGCACGGCCTTGCGGGTGGGGTTCAGGTTGGTGCTGATGGCCGCCATGCGCAGCACGCCTTCGATCAGGCGGGCCACGTCCGGGCCGAATTCCTTTTCCACTTCCGGCAGGGACATCTGCCCTTCGCGCACGGAGCGGTAAAGGATGGCTGCGGGCAGCACATCGGTGTCGGCGCCCAGATCCACCAGCACTTCGGCCATTTCCAGGCCGATATCCAGGCAGCCCTTACCGTAGGGCCAGTGGCGACCGGCCGCTTCCCCGGCCATCTGGCACTGTTCCGCCCGCTCACAGGCCTGTTCCAGTGCCTCGCCGTTGCGTACCGGGGCCCGGGTGTCCAGGTTCGCCAGCCAGTCACGCCAGTGACCGGTGGTGCCTTCTGTGGGACGGCGTACCGTTACCATGTGCTTTCCTTCTGGTTTAGGTGGCGAGCCAAGGCTGAAGCCACCCGCGTTGGCGCCTGGCGAGCCAGGCACCAACCGCTCATGTCATTTCTTCTCGAACACCGCGATGGATTCCACGTGGGTGGTGTGGGGGAACATGTCCATCACACCCGCCGCTTTGAGACGGTAACCCAGGGCGGTGAGTTCCCCGGCATCGCGGGCCAATGTGGCCGGGTTGCAGGATACATAGACGATCCGCTTCGCACCAAAGCGGGGCATCAACTTCACCATTTCCAGCGCGCCGGTGCGCGGTGGATCAATCAGGATACGATCATATTTGCGATTGGCCCAGCTCTGGCCGGCCACATCCTGGCTCAGGTCCCAGGCGTGGAATTCCAGGTTATCCAGGCCATTGCGGCAGGCATTCTCGTAGCCGCGCTCGACCATGGCCTTGCTGACTTCCACCCCGACCACCTTGCCGGCCCGCTTGGCGGCCGGAATGGTGAAATTGCCCAGACCACAAAACAGGTCGAGCACGGTGTCATCGGGGGAGATGTCCAGCAAGTCCAGTGCCAAGGGCACCATCTTGCGGTTGATCTCCGCATTCACCTGAGTGAAGTCCGTGGGGTGAAAGGCCAACTCCACATCGGCGGAGGGGTGGCGGTAGTACAGGCGCTCCTCGTTCTCCGCCCCGGTGAGGGCCGGCCAGATGCGGTGCACGGTGCTCTCGTTGCCCGGTTGCAGGTACAGGTGCCAGCCCAACGGCTGACAGAAATCCAGGAAGGCCTGCTGGTCTTCATCGGGCAGCGGGTCCAGATGGCGGATGATCAGCGCCACATCCTCATCGCCGGCGGCCAGTTCGATCTGCGGGATGCGGCTGCGACTCTTGAGGCCGTGCATCAGGGTACGCAGATCGGAGAGGCGATGGCCCACGGACGGAATCAGCACTTCGCACTGCTGCAGCTGGGCGATGAAGCTGTTGCGCTTTTCCCGGAAGCCCACCAGGGTTTCGTCCTTGGCTTCCACGTACTTCACGCCCATGCGGGCCTTGCTGCGATAGCCAGTCACCGGGCCGGCGAGCGGCGGCAGCCACTCTTTCGGTTCCAGGCCGCCAAAGTGCTGGAGCTGCTCGCGCAGTACCGCTTCCTTGCGGGCGATCTGCACGTCCGGGTTCATGTGCTGCAGGCTGCAACCACCGCACAGGGTGCTGTGCTGGCAGGGAGGCTCGACCCGATCCGGGGAGGCGCGCACGATCTCCACCGCCTTACCCTCGTCGAACTTGCGGCGCATGTAGGTGAACTTGAACATCACCTCTTCACCGGGCAGGGCGTTGTCGATAAAAGTGGTCTTGCCATCACGGCGGGCAATGCCGCGGCCGTCGTGGCTGAGCGATTCAATGCTGGCGGGCTCCGGGGTTTCCGGTAACTGCTTGCGTTTTCGGGCCATGAGATCTCAAATTTCGAGGAGTGGTGTTCTGTGGGAAGGGATGCTTGCATCACGAAGACGACCGGTGCCGACGTCATTCATCATGCAAGCATGATTTCCCACAGGGTTTCAGATGGGGTTTCGCTGTTAACTGTTCACTCTTAACTGTTAATTCCCCTGCCAGGCTTCCAGGAAGCCGAGGAAGTGCGGATGGCCTTCGGCTTTCAGGTAATCCTGCAGCAGGGTCAATTCCTGTTCGTAGCCGGTGGGGTCCAGCTCGCCGCGCATCAGCTGGAAGCGCAGGTAGACCAGCCAGGTGTTGAGCACATCGGTCTCGCAGTAATCACGAATACCCTTGAGGTTGCCTTCCTGGAAGGCGTCGAACACCTTGCCGCCGCTCATGCCCATCTTGCCGGGGAAGCCCAGCAAGGTGGCGATCTGGTCCAGCGGGGCGTTGGCCCGGGCGTTGAACAGGGCCAGCTGGTCCATCAGGTCCAGGTGGCGCTGGTGGTAACGGCTCAGATAATTATTCCATTTGAAGCTGGAGTCTTCGTTACCGGTTTCCCAGTAACGGCGGGCCTGCACACCATGCTTGAGGGCACGGTAATGCAACACCGGCAGATCGAAGCCACCACCGTTCCAGCTCACCAGATTCGGGGTAAAGCGGTCGATACCGTCGTAGAAGCGCTCGATCAGCTCTTTCTCACTACTGTCCTCGTCCCCCAGGGACCAGACCTTGATGCCCTGGGTGGAGCGCAGCACCACAGAGATGGCAACGATGCGATGCAAATGCAGGCGCAGGAATTCGGTGCCGTTTTCCTGGCGGCGCAGATTCAACAGGGCACTGGCGGTGTCCTTGTCACTGAGGCCATCCAGATCGTAAATGCGGCGTCCGCCGTCCAGATCGGGGATGGTTTCGATGTCGAATACCAGTACGTTCATTCAGCTCTCCGCTGTTCATGCTTCCCGATTGAGGGAAGCTCTGTGGGAAGCGATGCTCGCATCGGGAAAGATGTGCGGCAGAGGCCTTCTTCACGATGCAAGCATCGTTTCCCACAAAAAATTCATGCCTCGGGCAGCTTCAGGCTCCCTGAAACACCCCGGTGGACAGGTAACGGTCGCCACGGTCGCAGATGATGGCCACGATCACGGCGTTCTCCAGTTCTTCGCTCAGGCGCAAGGCCCCGGCCACGGCACCGCCGGAGGAGACACCACAGCTGATACCCTCTTCCCGGGCCAGCCGGCGCATGGTGTGCTCGGCCAGGGCCTGATCCATGTCGATGACCCGGTCCACCCGGGAATCATCGTAGATGGACGGCAGGTACTCCTTCGGCCAGCGACGGATGCCGGGAATGGAAGAGCCTTCGGTGGGTTGCAGACCGATGATCTGGATCGCCGGGTTCTGTTCCTTCAGGAACATGCTGCAGCCCATGATGGTGCCGGTGGTACCCATGGAACTGACAAAATGGGTAACGCCACCCTGGGTATCGCGCCAGATTTCCGGGCCGGTGCTTTCGTAATGGGCCATGGGATTGTCCGGGTTGGCGAACTGGTCCAGCACCCTGCCCTCGCCTCGGGCCTGCATGGCCTGGGCCAGATCGCGGGCGCCTTCCATGCCTTCTTCCTTGCTGACGGAAATCAGCTCAGCGCCATAGGCGGCCATGGCATCGCGGCGTTCCTGGCTCTGGTTGGCGGGCATGATCAACTTCATGTGGTAGCCGCGCATGGCAGCGGCCATGGCCAGGGCAATGCCGGTGTTACCGCTGGTAGCTTCAATCAGCGTATCACCGGGTTTGATCTCGCCTCGTGCCTCGGCCTTCATGATCATGTTCAGGGCCGGGCGATCTTTCACCGAGCCTGCCGGATTGTTGCCTTCCAGCTTCACCAGAATGGTATTGGTGGTGTCGCCCGGCATCCGCTGCAGGCGAACCAGGGGCGTATTGCCCACGGTCTGTTCGATGGTTTTATGGTTCATGGCGCGCATTGTACCCGAAAGCGGGTCGCGGGCGAGATGCCGTTGATGCCCTTCCCACGGTAGCAGGAACTCCCCGCTGTCCGCGGGGAGAGTCGCTTTGCGCGCCGGACACGAAAGCAAAATGGCCGGGTTCGTGGCAGTGACCGGCATCTCGGGCATAATGGGCGAAAACAACAGCAAGAACGGGGATTCATGGTCAACCAAAGCCTTCGCTCACGCCTGATGTTCATGGCCATTCTGCCCGCCCTGATGGCGGCACTGGTGGTGGGCGGCTATTCGCTGGTGAATCGGCTGGTGGATGTGCGCGATACCAATGCCCAACGCCAGCAACTGGTGACCGACAGCTTTGCCGCCCGCCTGGAAAGTACCGCCGCCACCGATACCGCTCGCCAGCAACGGCTGCTGCGACAGTTGCTGGAAGCCCAGGACGTCCGTGCCGCCACCCTGGATTTCATCGGTGAGCGCCCTACCCTGCACGCCGGGCCAAGGCTACGCCCGGCGACCGGCATTAATCAGAAAGATGGGCGGCAGCGACTGGTTACCGATACCAGCTGGCAACTGACCCGGGATATCAACCCCGGGGAGCCGGCCAGACTGACCGTGGAATTTACCCGTCAGGGGGAATACGTCTCCACCCTGGAGGGGCTGATTACCCTGATTCTGGTGATGGTGGGTCTGATGCTGCTGGCCATGGTGCCGGCACTGCGTTTTTCCCGACAGCTGACCAGTCCTATCGGAGAAATGGTGGATGCCGTGCGGCGAATTCGCGATGGCGACCTGAGCATGGCCATTCACACCCAGTCAAAAGGGGAGCTGGCAGAGCTGGAAACTGCCCTGCGTCAGATGGTGTCGGCTCTCGCGGATGCCCAGACCGAATTGCAGCAGAACGTGGATCAGGCCACCCAGGACCTGCGCGAAACCCTGGAAACCATCGAGATCCAGAATATCGAACTGGATATGGCCCGCAAGGAGGCGCTCAAGGCCAGCCAGATCAAGTCGGAATTCCTGGCCAACATGAGCCACGAAATCCGCACTCCGCTCAATGGCATCATCGGCTTTACCAAGCTGCTGGAGAAGTCCTCCATGAGTCCCCGCCAGCAGGATTATCTGGGCACCATTCACAAGAGTGCCGATTCGCTGCTGGCGATCATCAATGACATCCTGGATTTCTCCAAGATCGAGGCGGGCAAGCTGTCCCTGGAGCACACCCCGCTGAACCTGCACGACTTGATCGAGGACGTGCAGACCCTGCTCGCTCCCATGGCCCAGGAGCGGGGCCTGGAGCAGGCTGCCATCATCTACTCCGATGTACCGGTGAACCTGCTCGGCGACCCGCTGCGTATTCGCCAGGTGCTCACCAACCTGCTCAGTAATGCTATCAAATTCACCGAGCAGGGCTCGGTGGTGGTACGTGCCATGCTGGAGGAAGACCGTGGTGCGGAGGCCATCATCAAGCTGACGGTGACTGACACCGGCAACGGCCTGAGCCTGGAAGCCCAGAAGAACCTGTTCAGCGCCTTTACCCAGGCAGACCAGAGTGCCCGTCGCCAGGAAGGCGGCACCGGCCTGGGGCTGGCGATCAGCAAACGCCTGGTGGAAGGTATGGGCGGCGAGATCGGTATCGAAAGCAGTGAAGGCCAGGGCTCCACCTTCTGGTTCACCCTGCGGGCAGAGCGGGACCCGAAACAGCGTCCGTCCCCCCATCTGGAGCACTTCCGCGGCCGCACAGTGACGCTGGTGGAGACCGATGAATATGGCCGGTTAGGGCTGTATCACATGCTCAGCCACTGGCAGATGCGCATCAATGAATACCACAGCCTGGATGACCTGATGGCAGCTCTGGACCGGGGCGAGCTGGTCAACAGCGATTTTCTCATCGTGGGCCTCCCTGCCCAACCGGAAAAACAGGCCATGCAACCAGTGCTGGATAACCTGGCGGCCCTGGGCCAACCCATGCTCGCTCTGAGCAACAACCCGGAGAGCGTGTGCCGTTGGTTGGAACACTATCCCCACTGCCAAGTGCAAGGCAAACCGGCCACCCGCCAGCGCCTGTTCAATGCGCTGCTGGCACTCAGCGGCGAACTGGATAGCAGTGAACTCGATGCGGACGCTGAGCAACGGCTGGCCTACCCGGTATCAGTAATGGTGGTGGACGACCATCCCGGCAACCTGAAACTGGCCCGGGTATTTCTGGAAGAGCTGGGCGCCATTGTCACCGCCTGCGACAGTGGGCAACAGGCCTTGGAGGCTTTCGGGGATCAGGAATTCGATCTGGTATTCATGGATATCCAGATGCCAGGCATGGATGGCAAGACCACCACTGCAAGAATGCGTGAGCTGGAATCCCCGGGCTGCCATACACCCATCGTTGCTCTGACCGCCCACGCTCTGGAAAGTGAGCGTCGGGATCTGCTCGACAGTGGCCTGGATGATTACCTGAGCAAGCCGATTACCGAAGGGCAGCTTCGCCATACCCTGGAACAATGGGTAATGGAAAAGCCACCGCAGAAGCCTCCCGAATTTGGCGAAGAGAGCGCGCCGGCCAACGACAAAGTCTTCGACCCGGACCTGGCCCGTCGCCGCGCCGGTGGCCGACAACCGCTGGCGGATGAAATGCTTAAAATGCTGTTGGAAAGCCTGACGGAGGACCGCCCCGCCATCTCTTCTGCCTACGACAGTGCGGATCAGGACACCCTGCTGGAACGTGTCCACAAACTTCACGGCGCCACTCGCTACTGCGGGACCCCACGCCTGGAAAACGCCGCCAAAACCCTGGAAGAAGCGCTGAAAACCGGCACCAACCGGGAAGCTCTGGCGCCAATGGTCTCGGCGTTGTGTGATGAGATCTGTGCGCTGGAGCAGCTGTGGCAGGATCAGGGGGAGGAAGCTTCCAGCTTCTAGCTGCGGCGCGGGCTCGGCCGTGCAGGCTCGAAGTGCGTTGCCCTCGTTTTCAGGAGCGGCGCTCGCAGCGCGGTTCAGGCCTGGAAGAAGATTGGGTCTTTATGTAGGAGGGCGCTAGAGCCGCGAACCGAGCGTAGCGAGGCAAGAGAGACATGGGATGCTGCATTCTTTTCTGAAACCTGTCGAGCCCTGATATTCCTGATCACCCTGCGGTCGATTTCCGCGCAAGCGCGGTTCGCCATGTTGCAGATCCCCCATGGAGGCAAGCATGGTTATTCGCTTCGCTCACCCTTCGGGCCGCACGGAACTACGTGCGTTACTCCGCTGCGCTCCGTTCCTACAGCGGCTTCGTAGAAATGCCAAGGTCCGAAGAACTTTCCACCCTTTCCTATTCAACGAGCGTAGCCGGTAGCTAGCTGCTAGCTACCGCCACCCCATCGATCAGCTCCCGCATGCTGCGTACCGCTTCATCCAGGCCGGAAATCACCGCGCGGGCGATGATGCTGTGGCCGATGTTCAGTTCGTTGATACCGGGGATGGCGGCGATGGGCAGGGTGTTGTGGTAATGCAGACCATGACCCGCGTTGACCACCAACCCCTGCTCCAGCGCATAGGCAACGCCATCGCGGATTTTCGCCAGTTCCTGTTGTTCGCTGGCTGGGTCCGCTGCATCGGCGTAGTGACCGGTATGAATCTCGATGGTGGGCGCACCGCATTCCCGGGCAGCACGGATCTGGGCCGGGTCCGCATCAATAAACAGGGACACATCGATACCCGCCTGCGCCAAACGCTGACAACACTGGGCGATCCACGCCTGGTTACCGACCACGTCCAGCCCGCCTTCAGTGGTCAGTTCCTCGCGCTTTTCCGGCACCAGGCAGCAATGGGCTGGCTGGATGCGGCAGGCGATAGCGACCATTTCCTCGGTAGCGGCCATTTCCAGGTTCATGCGGGTCTGCAGGGTCTGCGCCAGTAATTCCACATCACGGTCGTTGATGTGGCGACGGTCCTCACGCAAATGCACGGTAATTCCATCCGCCCCCGCCTGCTCCGCCACCAGCGCCGCCTGAACCGGCTCGGGATAACGGGTGCCACGGGCCTGGCGCAGGGTGGCAATGTGGTCGATGTTAACGCCGAGCAATACTCTGGACATGGGTTCCTCAAAAATCAGCTGCAAGTTACAAGCTTCAAGCTACAACGCGGGGCAGATTCGTGCCAATCGAAACTGCACATACTGCGCGCTACAAGGCTGTTCGCCATACAAGCATGGCTCCTACAAAATGAGAAATGCAGGAGGAACAGCTCAGCGCAAACCGCGGCAAAGACACCACCAAATAGCATCGGCCTAGTTCGCGTTGTAGCTTGCAACTCATCATTCACTTCTCCCGAAACAGCTCACGGCTTTTCAGGGGTTTGTCTCCCAGGTGCGGGGCCAGTAATGCCCGGCACAGGTGGAGAGCGGTTTTGCGGGCTGCCGGTTGCCAGTCGCCATTGACGATGGCCAGCAGATCGTTGCCGTAATACCCCTCGTCGGCGGGCAGCAGGCCCTGCTGCGGGTCCAGCAGGTAGTATCGGTCAGGGCGTAATGCCTCACCGTGAATATCGTACCCCAGGGCAATGCCGTAGCCCATTTCCTCCAGCAAACCCAGCTCGAACTGGCGCAAGGCCACATCCAGAAACTGCCCTTCCATGATGGCATTGAGGGTTTGTTCGTAGAGTGGCCAGAGTTCAGGATGGGGATCGTCCCGATGCAGTAACCGGGTGAGCAGTTCGTTGAGGTAAAAGCCGCAATACAGGGCTTTTCCCTGCAAAGGAAGACGCGGGCCGCGGGGCTCACAGCCGCGAAAGCTGTAAAGCTCGCCGGCGCTTTTCAGTTCGATCCACAGAGGGGTGAACGGGGCCAGCAACGGCTCCTTGCGGCCACCCCGCACCACCGCCCCCACACGGCCCAGCGTGGGCAGGAACAGCTCCACGATCAGGCTGGTGTTGCGGAAGGGCCGGCGGTGTAGCAGCCAGGCGGGTTGCAGGGTGGGGTTCACTAGAACGGCTCCAAGCTACAAGCTTCAAGCTGCAACGCGACAAAGGTCTGTGCTACACAGTGCAGTCCATAGCCGCGATTCACGCTGGGGATTCGCGATGCAAGCATCGCTTCCCACAAGGAGAAAATATACTTTTTTACGGTGACGAAGCGCAGTGGAGTAACCCCCGCAGGGCGCCCAGAAGAAGCACACCCTGCGAAGAATAAGCCTTGCAGCACGAAGCTGTGGACGCTGTCGGTTAGCACAGTGCCAACTTCGTGTTGCAGCTTGTAGCTTGAGGCTTGCTCCTTAATTCCTTTCGTCATAGCCAAGCGAACGCAGCGCCCGGGCATCGTCGGACCAGCCTGCCTTGATCTTCACCCAAAGGTTCAACATCACCTTGCGCTCAATGAGGCGTTCTATGTCTTCCCGGGCCTGGGTGCCGATCTGCTTGATGCGATCACCACCGTCACCGATGAGAATCTTTTTCTGGCCACGCCGCTCCACCAGGATGGCGGCGGAGATTTCGGTGATGCGGGGACCGTCTTCCCACATTTCCACTTCAACACTGACCTGGTGGGGAAGCTCCTGGCCTAATTGACGAACCACCTTCTCGCGAATGATTTCTGCTGCCATGAAGCGCAGGCTGCGGTCGGTGAGCTGATCTTCGTCGTACCAGAATTCTCCTTCCGGCAAGCGCTCGACCAAGGCCTTTTCCAGCTCTTCCAGGTTCTGTTCCTTGAGTGCAGATACCGGTACCACCGCATCGAAAGGATAACGCTCGCTGAGCGCTTCGATGTGCGGCAGTAACTGGGCCTTGTCTTCCAGGCTGTCTACCTTGTTGATGATCAGCAACACTGGCATTTCCGGGTGCTGTGGCAACAGTGACAGCACATGCTCATCCGCCGGGGTCCACTTGAGGCCATCCACCATCATGCAGACCACGTCCACACCACTGAGGGTTGATACCGCCGCCTCATTCATGGCCCGATTGAGCGCCCGCTCCTGACCGGTATGAATGCCGGGCGTATCAGCAAAGATGATCTGATAGTTGTCACGGGTATGAATGCCGTGGATACGGTGCCGGGTGGTTTGCGGTTTCCGGGAGGTAATGCTGACCTTCTGCCCGATCAGGTGATTCATCAGGGTGGACTTGCCCACATTGGGACGGCCAACGATGGAGACCATGCCACACCGGGTCGGTTTTTCGTCAGTCATACTGCTGCTCCAGCCAGCTCAGAACAGTGGCCGCGACCTGTTGTTCGGCCTTGCGGCGACTGGCTCCCTGGGCCTTGAAGGTTTGTTGCATCTGCTCCAGCTCACAGGTCACTTCGAAGGTCTGCTTGGGAGCAAGGCCTTCCACCTGGGTGACCTGATAGGTGGGCAATTCGAATTTGCGGGCCTGCAGCCATTCCTGCAGACGGGTTTTGGCGTCTTTCTGGGCACTTTGCGGGGTGATGATCTTCAGCCGTTCATCAAACCAGTTCAGCACCACTTCCCGGCAAGGCGACTCGCCACCATCCAGCAGGATGGCACCGATAATGGCTTCCAGAGAATCGGCCAGAATGGAATCGCGACGAAAACCGCCGCTTTTCAGTTCACCACCACCCAGCACCAGGTAATCCCCCAGGCCCAGTTCCCGTGCTACCAGTGCCAGGGTCTGGCCGCGCACCAGGGACGCCCGCATGCGGGTGAGTTGCCCTTCCGCCGCGTCCGGGAAGCGCTCGAACAGTGCCACGGAAATAATCTGTCCGAGCTGGGCGTCACCAAGAAATTCCAGGCGTTCGTAATTGCGATGGCGGCTGACACTGCGATGGGTCAGTGCCAGCGCCAACAGCTCGATATCATTGAAGCGATAGCCCAGGCGGGCCATCAATCGGTCGAGATCGTTATTCACTGGCGAACGTCTTTGCTGAACTCATCCTGAAAGGTCATGACGATGCTGACGTTGTAGAACATGGGTTCGCGGACCTCGTAATCCGTAGTGACTTTGAGAACCCCGCCATCCTTGGTGATTCCAAGATCGTTCGCGCTTATCACGTTGACCTGGTTGATGGTGAAACGTTTGTTCAGTGCCTCGCGCACCTCACGGGGCGACAACAATGCGGTCTTGCTGTCCTGCAGCAACGACTTGATCGACGAAGAGATTGTGTTGTATTCCATGTAGGCTGGCACCATCCGCAGTGCAGCCGTGCCTAGCACAACCACAACCAGCAGCATCACCGCCCAACCGATCAGAGAGATCCCACGTTGCTGTGAGGGCCTTGTCATCATTGTTAGTTCGCCTCCACCTTGTCTATGGCGCCATTACGAGAAAAACTGGGTATTGAGAAGATCGGCTTCCAGTGCATCCAGATCAGGAATGCCTCCCCCACTACCAGCTCTTCCGGGACTATACCCCAGAATCGGCTGTCGTTACTGTTATCCCGGTTGTCACCCATCACAAAGTAGGCACCTTCAGGCACCTGCCACTCACCCTGGGTACGGCTCTGGGGCACTTTACGGCCGGTGAAGGGGTTGATCTTGCCCTCCTGCCAGATCAGGTGACGACTTTCACCGAGTTGCTCCACATACTCGCGCCGCCAGGCACCGGAGCCTTCCCACTCCCGCGCCAGCTCGCGCTTGATCTCCTCGCCATTCACGGTAACCACGTTGTCTTTTACCTGCACGGTGTCACCGGGGAGGCCAACCACCCGCTTGATGAAGTTCTGGCTGCGGTTCTCCGGAAACTTGAACACCATGACATCGCCCCGTTGGGGCTCACCGGTCTCAATGATCTTGGTGTTGGTCACCGGCAAACGCAGGCCATAGGCGAATTTGTTCACCAGAATGAAGTCGTTAACCTGCAGGGTCGGCAGCATGGAACCGGACGGAATGGTAAACGGCTCAATGATGAAGGAGCGGATCACCAGTACCACGAAGAAAACGGAAATCAGGGAGTTGGAAGTTTCCACCGCCCCTTCCACACGTCCGCCCTTCTGCTTGAGTTTGAAGACCTTGTCGATCAACCACACCGCAACGGTGACCGCCAGGGCCAGGGTCAACCAGAAGCCGATATCAATATCCATCGCTAATCATCCACCTTCAGTACCGCAAGGAACGCTTCCTGGGGGATTTCCACATTGCCCACCTGCTTCATGCGTTTCTTGCCTTCTTTCTGTTTCTGCAGCAATTTTTTCTTGCGCGATACGTCGCCGCCGTAGCACTTGGCGGTCACGTTCTTGCGCAATGCCTTGACGGTCTGACGGGCAATGATCTTGCTGCCAATGGCCGCCTGAATGGCCACATCGAACATCTGCCGCGGCACCAGTTCCTTCATCTTCTCGCACAGAGCCCGGCCCCGGTAGGCTGACTGGTCCAGGTGACAGATCATGGCCAGGGCATCCACCTTGTCACCATTGATCAGTACATCTACCCGCACCAGCTTGGTGGCTTCGAAGCGCTCGAAGGCATAATCCATGGAGGCAAAGCCCCGGCTCACGGATTTGATCCGGTCGAAGAAATCCAGCACCACTTCGGCCATGGGGATGTCGTAGGTCAGAGCCACTTGCTTGCCCAGGTATTGCATATTGATCTGCGAGCCACGGCGCTCCACGCACAGGGTGATCACATTACCCACAAACTCCTGGGGCACCAGGATGTTGACGCGGGCGATGGGCTCGCGGAATTCCTCGATCTTGTTGCCTTCCGGCAGCTTCGAGGGGTTGTCCACGTAAAGCACGCTTTCATCGGACAAGACGATTTCATAGACCACGGTGGGCGCGGTAGTGATCAGGTCCAGGTCGTATTCACGCTCCAGGCGCTCCTGAATGATCTCCATGTGCAGCATGCCCAGGAAACCCACCCGGAAGCCGAAGCCCAGGGCGTCCGAGGTTTCCGGCTCGTAGAACAGCGAGGCATCGTTGAGGGTCAGCTTGGCGAGCGCATCACGGAAGTCTTCGTAATCATCGGCACTGACCGGGAACATGCCCGCATACACCTGCGGTTTCACTTTCTTGAAGCCCGGCAGCGCCGGCACATCCGGGGTCTTGGCCAGGGTCAGGGTATCGCCCACCGGCGCCCCATGAATGTCCTTGATGCTGCCACTCACCCAGCCCACTTCCCCGGCTTCCAGGTGCTTGGTCTCGGTGCGTTTCGGGGTGAAGATGCCCAGCTGGTCCACCACGTGGGTCTGGCCCGTGGATTTCACCAGAATCTTGTCGCCCTTCTTCAGGCGGCCATGCTTCATGCGCACCAGGGAAATTACGCCCAGATAGTTGTCGAACCAGGAGTCGATGATCAGCGCCTGCATATCCCCTTCCCGCTCCCCTTCCGGGGCGGGAATGCGCTCCACCAGCTGCTCCAGCAGATCATCCACACCGACCCCGGTCTTGGCGGACACCCGGCAGGCATCATGAGCATCGAGGCCGATGATCTCTTCGATCTCGTTGATCACCATCTCCGGCTCGGCCTGGGGCAGATCGATCTTGTTCAAGACCGGCAGCACTTCCAGATCCTGTTCGATGGCCGTATAGCAGTTGGCCACGGACTGGGCTTCCACGCCCTGGGCTGCATCCACCACCAGCAGGGCCCCTTCACAGGCGGAGAGGGAGCGCGACACCTCGTAGGAGAAATCCACGTGCCCCGGAGTATCAATGAAATTCAGCTGGTAGGTTTCCCCATCCCGGGCCTTGTAGTAGAGCGTCACGCTCTGGGCCTTGATGGTAATGCCCCGTTCTCGTTCCAGCTCCATGGAGTCCAGCACCTGCTCCTTCAGCTCGCGCTGGGTCAGGCCACCGCAGACCTGGATAAAGCGGTCCGCCAGGGTGGATTTGCCATGGTCGATGTGGGCGATGATGGAGAAGTTGCGAATATTCTTGATGTCAGTCATAGGGCCTGTTGCACAAAAGAGTGTTGCCGGGAAAACGGCACGCAGTGGGGCGCGATTCTAGCCTGAACGGGAGGGGGTTGCACGGGAGTTGGCCATCCTGTGCCCGGCAAGGCATGGGAACGGCTTGCATGGCAACCGGACAAAGGCCCAATTCGCCATGCAAGCCGGGAGGCTGTGAACCCTCAGGGCAGCTTGATGGGCAGGAACCGGGGGTTGCCGTCCCGGTTGATCAGGGCGGCCACGGTACCGCTCTCGGGCAGGCCCGCCACCACCTCACTGAAGGATTCCGGATCATTCACCGGTTTATTGTTCAGTGTTACCAGAATATCCCCGCTGGCAATGCCTGCCTTCGCGGCCGGACCATCGCCCACTTCGGTGACGATCACCCCGGCTTTCAGATCCAGACGGCTCAGCTCGGCGGCACTGGCGGCACGCACTTTGAGCCCCAGGGCATTGGCGCCATCCGGTGCGGCCTGGCCGGCAGCGCCGCGCAGGGCCATCTCCGGGTCATCCGGTAGCAGGCCAATGGTCACGTCCAGTTCCTTTTCCTCACCATCGCGAATCACCACCATGGAGACATCCGTTTCCGGTGTCACCCGGCCGACCCAGCGAGGCAGCTCGGAGGAACGATAGATGGCTTCGCCGTTGAACGAGACAATGACATCACCGGCCTGAACACCTGCCGCCTCGGCAGGAGAACCTTCCAGCACCTGGGAGACCAGTGCCCCTTTCGGCTGATCCAGCCCGAAGGATTCCGCCAGGTCCCGATCCACTTCCTGAATCAGCACACCCAGCCAGCCACGGCTGACCTTGCCGTGTTCCTTGATCTGGCTCACCACATCCATGGCCATATCGATGGGAATGGCAAAACTCACCCCCATGTAGCCACCGGAGCGACTGAAGATCTGGGAATTGATGCCCACCACTTCCCCACTCAGGTTGAACAGCGGCCCACCACTGTTACCCGGGTTGATGGCCACATCTGTCTGGATGAAGGGCACATAGCTGTCGTTGGGCAGGCTGCGGCCCTTGGCACTGACAATCCCGGCGGTGACGCTGCTGTCGAAACCGAAAGGTGCCCCGATGGCCAGCACCCACTCGCCGACCTTGAGATCCTCGGAGGAGCCGATGTTAGCCACCGGCAGGTCTTCGCCATCCAGCTTCAACAAAGCCAGATCGCTCTGCTCGTCGGCGCCAACCAGCTCGGCCTTCAGCTCGCGGCGGTCCTGCAGGCGCACGATGATTTCGTCCGCCTCAGCCACCACGTGGTTGTTGGTCAGTACATAGCCGTCGGCGGAAATGATGAAACCGGACCCCAGAGAACGGGCTTCTCGTTCCTGCGGCATGGAGGGCACGCCGTCTTCACCACCGAACTGCTCAAAAAAACGACGGAAAAATTCCGGCAATTGATCAAGCTGATCACGAACAGATTCTTCGCTCTGACGGGTGATGGTGCTGATATTCACCACTGCCGGGCCTTCTTTCTCCACCAGGCGGGTGAAATCCGGCAGCCCGGTCACCAGCGGTTCGGCCCGCTCCCGGGAGGCTTTGCCATCCGGCTCGGCACAGGCCACCAGCAGGCCGGTGAAAATCACCAGACACAGTGTCGCCACTCGCTGAAATCCGCTCATTGGGCTCTCCTTTTATTTTGCAGGCTGAACTACCACCGCCTGGCAACCGTCGTCCCCGGATGCCACCAGATACGGCTGATAGGCCCGATTATGACTGGCACTTCGGCTCAGTACACGGTTGATCACAAAACCCAGCACCAGGCCGCCCATGCCAAACAGGGCTGACGCATCAAACGCCGTGACCGGCAGCAAGGTCCCCAGCACCGACCCGGCGACCAGCAATGCCAGGGGCAGACCATAGACCCACAGGGCGCCACGCATGAGGGCGCCTTCCGGCAGTGCTAGTTGGACAGTATCACCGACCTGATGAATCTCACGGGAAGAAACAGGGACACGCAGATGGGCGCGCTGCCCACTCTGCTGTTGATTGACAAGATGATGGCCGCAGCCGGCCTTGGCCTTGCAGGCACCGCAGGTGGAGGCACGCACGGTTTCTACCCAGATAGCGCCGGCTTCCACCGCTACTACTGTGCCCTGCTCAAGAAGCATTACGGCTGACTTTCCCTGACGCTGATGCCGTCGATCACCCGCAGGGCGGTGCTCTGCGGTACTTCACCGACCAGGGTCACCAGATAGACACCACTGGGAGCGGCGAGGCGACGGCTTACCGCCACCGTGGGCCCGACCCGGCTGACACCCTCTTCCACGTTGTTCTCACCGATGGCTTCCACGAATACCGTAAAGGCGGCCAGGCCATCACTGAAACCACGGGCCGCCACCGGCGCACGGTCCGTTGTCGCCTGCCGCCAATCCTGCTTCATGGCACGGAAACCCGCCGGCAGCCACTCCGGACTGACGGTCAGCTTCAAGGAAGGATGAGACTCGGCTACCGGCGCCAGCGCTTTTTCATGGCGAGCTTCCGGCACCGCGAAATGATCGAGACCCAAGTGCGGTGACAAGGTGAGAGTGACAAATTCCACCCGCTCCAGGGCTACACCACTACCATCCACGATTTCGGATTTGAGTAGCAGCCGGGATTCCTGATCCAGCCACAAACGATAACCATAACGATGGGTATCCAGTGGCGCCACCCGCATACGAGTGGCATGACGCCCGGCTACCCGGCCATCACCATCCACCAGGATGTTGTACTGTTCCGGCAGATCACTGGCCAGACGATCCCCCAATGCCAGGGGACCGGCTTGCTGGCTACTAAGGCGAGTGAGACTGCGATCCGGGTGCAGACAGAGCACCTCGTCACCACGGCGGATCACTTCCACCAGGCGGCCGTCCAGATGGGTCAGACGCTGGTACTGACGACCCTCAATAACTGCATGACTGACTTCCATGGTGCTGATTTCAGCACCGAACTGGTAAAGAAAGCGGCCAGTGTAATTCAGGGAACGGTTGGCCTCGGCCATGGCCTGAAGCTGGTTGTGCGCCGACGAATCCTCCGCCAGCGCAACCAGGGGCGTACAAAGAGACAGGGAAAGGGCGAGTGCGCGCAGCATCATCCGTTAGCGGGCTCCACTGCGGGCGTCCATGCTGACCAGGCGAGCAAAAGGCATCATCCCCTGGCCACTGTTCCGGGCAGCAAATTCACTGTGCCGCAGCAGCATGTCGTTGCCTCGAGGCTGGACCTGAGCGGCCGGTGTCACCACTGCATTACTGCCAGTGAAGGACCGGGATACCAGCGACGCCTCCGCAAACGGGCGGCTCATACGACTATCCTGAGCTGACGCCATGACCGGCGCTGCACCGGAAGACTGCGTCGCCTCCCAGCTCTGCCAGCCCACTACCGTAGCCGCAGCCACGGAAGCCGCCACCGCAAGCCGGCTCACACTACCCAGCCAGGCCGGGCGACGCGACGGCGCCTGTTCGGCAGCCAGGGCCGCAGACAGGCTGGCGTTGAAACCCGCCGGCACGCTCATGGATGGCTGGTTGTGCATCACATCCCGGGCCAGCTGCCAGCGGGACAACGCATCCAGGTCGGCATTGTCGATATCACGCATTACCCGACGGGTTTCCAGCTCGCTGGTTTCTCCGTCAAGGAAGGCGGACAGTGTTTCCATGTCCCTGCTCATACACTCACCCTTTCTCGCCACGCTGGGAGCCCAGCAGTGGGCGCACAGCATTATCAATTGCTTCCCTGGCCCGGAAGATGCGGGAACGAACAGTTCCCACCGGGCATTCCATTACCGCCGCAATGTCCTCATAACTGAGGCCCTCGAATTCCCGCAGGGTAACGGCCGTTTTCAGTTCGTGGGGCAGCTCATCAATGGCTTGATGAATTACTGCTTCCAACTCCTGTGACAACACGAGAGACTCCGGGGTTCCAATCTCGTGCAGCATTTCTGCCCCGGCATACTGCTCGGCCTCGGCCGCATCCAGGTCAGAGCCCGGTGGCCGCCGACCGGCGGCCACCAGATGGTTCTTGGCGGTATTCACGGCAATACGATAAAGCCAGGTGTAAAAGGCACTGTCACCCCGGAAACGGGGCAAGGCACGCCAGGCTTTGAGAAAGGCTTCCTGGGCCACGTCCTGCACTTCATCCGAGTCACGCACATAACGGCTGATCAGGGCGAAAATACGCTGCTGATATTTGCGCACCAGCACTTCAAAGGCACGCTGATCGCCGGTTTTGGCTTTCTTGACCAACTCTTCGTCTGACACCGATCCCCCGGATCTTTCGCGAAACGCGGATACATGGCAATGACTGAAATTTCAGCCAATTAAAGCAGGCCATTGTAGCAGGTGTGAGGGTCGCGGCTATACTATAGGGCCGCTTTACCACCCTTTTCACATTGCTTGAACATTTGTTCTGGCACTAATAACCCGTGTGGGGCCTATCCACACAGGTCCAAGGATTGTTCATGGCCACCTTCCGACACGATGTACTCATCATTGGTTCCGGAGCTGCGGGATTAACTACCGCCCTGCGCCTGCCTGATGATTGCCGGATCGCCCTGCTTTCCAAAGGCGAGCTGACCAGCGCCAGCACCTATTACGCTCAGGGCGGTGTCGCCGCGGTGCTGGATCAGGAGGATTCCCTGGAAAGCCATGTAGCCGATACGCACGTGGCCGGGGGCGGCCTGTGCCATGATGATGCTGTGCGTTACACCGTGGAAAATGGCCCCGATGCGATCCGTTGGCTGATTGATCTGGGGGTAGATTTCACCCGCCTGGCCGGCAACAATGAGGGCTCCCTGCCCTATCACCTGACCCGCGAAGGCGGCCACAGCCATCGGCGTATCATTCATGCGGCCGACGCCACCGGCAAGGCCATCTCCGGCACCCTGATCGGCCAGGTGCGTCAAAAAGACAACGTGACCCGTTTCGAATACCGGGTGGCGGTTGACCTGATCCTGCAGGAGCACAACGGCGAAAAACGCTGCTGCGGGGCGTATGTGCACAATATCGAGACCGGCGAAACCGATGTAATCCTGGCCCGCGCTGTGGTGCTGGCCACCGGCGGCGCCTCCAAGGTCTACCTGTATACCTCCAACCCGGACGTAGCCACCGGCGACGGCATCGCCATGGCCTGGCGGGCCGGCTGCCGGGTGGCCAACATGGAATTCATGCAGTTCCACCCCACCTGTCTGTACCATCCCAAAGCCAAAAGTTTTCTGGTCACCGAGGCGATTCGTGGCGAAGGCGGCCACTTGCTACTGCCCAACGGCGAACGCTTCATGCATCGCTTTGACGAACGGGGCGAACTGGCCCCCCGGGACGTGGTGCCCCGCGCCATCGACCATGAAATGAAACGCCTGGGCGCCGACTGCCTGTACCTGGACATCAGCCACAAGCCGGCGGATTTCATCATCGAGCACTTCCCCACCGTCTACGCCAAGTGCCTGCAACTGGGCCTGGACATCACCCGTGACCCCATGCCGGTGGTGCCCGCCGCCCATTACACCTGCGGCGGCGTGATAATCAACGAAAACGGCCAGACCGACGTGCCCGGCCTCTACGCCATCGGCGAAACCAGCTTCACCGGCCTGCACGGGGCCAACCGCATGGCCAGCAACTCCCTGCTGGAGTGCCTGGTCTACGGCAAGGCCTCCGCCGAACACATCGGCGCCACCCTGGCCGACGTACCGGAACCCCGCGAACACAAGGAATGGGACGAATCCCAGGTCACCGATTCTGATGAAGACGTGGTGATCAGCCACAACTGGGACGAACTACGCCGCTTCATGTGGGATTACGTGGGCATCGTGCGCACCGAAAAACGCCTGCAGCGTGCCCAGCACCGGGTGGACATGCTGAAAAGGGAAATTGCCGAGTACTACAGCAACTATCACATCAGCAACGACCTGCTGGAACTGCGCAACCTGGTGGTCATCGCCGAACTCATCATCCTCTCCGCCATGCAACGCAAGGAAAGCCGGGGGCTGCATTTTATGCGCGATTATCCAGGGATGAATGATGAGGTGGTGGATACGGTGCTGACACCAGACTTGAATTGATAATGGATAATTGAGAATTGATAACTGCGCGAGCCTGGCTCGTAGTGATTGAAACGCAAGAGGCCGCGTCCAAAGGTTGGGCGCGGCCTCTTTGCTTTACGATAATAACTACGCGTGAACGCGCAGTTATCAATTATCCATTATCAACTATCAATTGCTTTTATTCGTCCACAACCACTGATAAAACGGCTGCAACTGCTCCCGGGGCGCCTGGTCGTCGAACAGGTGCAGCCAGCCCTTGGGGGTCTGAATGGCCATCCAGGGGCCAGCGCGCAGGACCCGGCGGGGGCATTCCAGTTCTTGCCAGTGGCGGCCGATGAGGGTGAGACGTTGTTCGTGAAGCTCCATCTGGGACAGCTGCGCCGGCTGCCAGCCGCGCACCAGCAGCGGCAGCGCAGCCAACAACAGCACCAGCGCCCACCAGGGCACCTGCGCCAGCAGTATCGCCGGCGCCACCACCAACACCGCCAGTAACCGCAGCCTGGCAGGATAGCGGGAGGGGTTCAGCTCAAGTTTTTTTCGCGGAGACCAGGGCGAGGACATGGCGTACATACTCGCGCAGCGCCGGGTCTTGCGGCTCACTGCGATAGGTAAACCACTCGAACATGTCGGCATCTTCGCACTCGAGTAGCTTGGCGAACCAGGCCTGATGTTCCGACGAGTCGCTATCGAAGTGGTCATCCAGGTAGCCGTACAGCACTACTTCCACTTCCGAGGCACCACGACGGCACTGCCAGCGGTACTTGCGTTTCAGGTCATCATCACTCATTACTGCATTATCCTGATCGAAAACTCCGGGCCGCGGCACAAGTATGGAAACGCGACTTTCAGACCGTGGCCGCATTATCTATCATGCCCCATTATTTCTCGACTCTTTGTGTCATTCCGTTCCACAGGAGCCCCATGAGCTGGTCCGATTTTATCGCCACCCAAACCCTGGCCGACAGTGCCAAGGCGCCCTATCTGAGCCATTGTGACCACCTGACCGTGATCCGCGCCCATGGTGAGGAGGCTGGCCATTATCTGCAGGGTCAGGTGTCCTGCGATCTGCGCGAGGTGGATAAGCAAGGCCACCGCACCGGCATGCACCTGACTCTGAAAGGACGCGGCCTGGTCAGCGTACGCATTACCCGTGACGGCGACGACTACCTGCTGCTCTGCCCCGCCGATCTGAGTGAGGCGGTAATCAAGGCACTGATGAAATACCGCCTGCGCGCCAAGGTGGAATTCAACGTGGATCAGGATCTCGCGGTACTGGGGCTGGCCGGTGATTTGCCTGCCCAAGCGCCGAATCACGGCGACAGTGCCGAGACCGATCAGGGCCTTTGGCTGCGCTACCCCTTTACGGATCATGCCCTCGTGATCGTGAAGCAGAGCAACGCCGAGCAGGCCTGGCAAAGCCTCGCCACAGGCCGCACTACCACCGGCGCCAACGGCTGGCTGCTGGCCGACATAGACGCCGGCGAAGGCATGGTCTACCCGGGCGCAGAAGACCTGTTCCTGCCCCAGGTGCTCAATTACGACGTCACCGCCGGGGTGAACTTCAAGAAAGGCTGCTACACCGGCCAGGAAGTGGTCGCCCGCATGCACTTCAAGGGCAAGCTCAAGCAGCGCATGCAGCGAATCAACTACAGTGCCGATGTGGACCTGACACCGGGCGAAACCCTGCGCGACAGTAACGGCAAGGCCGCCGGCGAAGTGGTCAGCGCCGCTCGCACCCCACAGGGCAGAGCCGCCCTGGTGGTACTGCGACGAGATACCGACGGGGTGCTATTCCGGGAAGAGCAGCCGCTGGAGAGTGAGCTGGGGGCGTTGCCTTATTCGTTGCCCTGGAAAGAGTGAATTTAATTGATAGTTGATAATGGATAATTGATAACGACGCGATTCAGGTTATAGCAATAGCGGAAACGCAAGAGGCCGCGCCCAATGTTTGGGCGCGGCCTCTTTGCTTTACGAACCATGAAGCCCGGCTCGCGCCGTTATCAATTATCCATTATTAACTATCAATTGCCTCTAACGGGTGCCTCGGCGCCGGACACTCGAAGAACCCATCGATGTACTCCCTCGGTACATCATTGACGCTGCGGTGGCGGAAGCCGGGTTTGCCATCCTTGTCGATCAACAGGGCGCGCACGCCTTCGCGGAAATCGCCGTGCAGGGAGCACTGTACCGCCAGACACCATTCCATACGGAAGATGTCAGCCAGGGAGGAATAGGTGGAACGAGCCAGTTGCTCCCAGACCAGATGGGCGGTCTGCGGGCAGCCCCGCTCCAGATTGCCAAGCGCCTTGTCCAGCCAGCCATCCCGGTCCTTTGCTGTGAGCAACTGCTCCACCACTACCGGCAGGCTCTCGCCGTCACAGAGGCGATTGATTTGCGGCAGGTGGTCAATCAGCGGGTGATTAAGCTCACTCATGTCTGCGGCCTGTTGCTTGAACAGGCGATAGAGCACTGCCCGGTTGTCAGTGATGTCATCGGCGAAGTCCTGCTCCGCCAGTGCCGCCAGCAGGTTGTCTGCGTCACCATCCACCATGCGGTCGGCCATGCCGATTTCTACCGCTTCGCGGCCATTGATATGCACACCGGTAAGGCCCAGGAACAACCCTGCCCGGCCCGGCAAACGATTCAGGAACCAGCTGCCACCCACATCCGGGAACAGGCCGATGGTGATTTCCGGCATGGCCATGCGCGAACGCGGGGTCACCAGACGGAAATCCGCGCCCTGCAGCAGCCCCATGCCCCCGCCCATGACAATGCCATCACCAAACACGACCACCGGAATCCGGCTGGTGTGGATGCGGTAATCCAGGGCGTATTCCTCGGCGAAGTACTGCTCCGTGAAAGGGTTTCTGCCCTGCCCGGCATGTTTCACCATGGACTTGTGCATCTGCACGATGTCACCGCCGGCGCAGAAGGCCTTGCCGCCGGCCCCGTCCAGCCAGATTGCTACCACATCATCACGCTGCTCCCACTCATCCATCTGCTTGCTCAGGGTCTGGATCATTTCCAGGCTCAGGGCATTGAGGGCTTTGGGGGCATTCAGGGTGGCGCGGGCGATCAAACGGCCGCAGCGGGTTTCGATTTCGGAAAACAACACGCAGTCAGACACGACAACTCCTTGGGCGTAATTCGACAAGGATGGTACAGCGGCTAGGGGCTAGCTCCAAGCTTCAAGCTACAAGCTGCAACACGGGGAAAGGCCATGCCTGCAGAAAGGGCCTCGCCCCGCGCTGAGTGAATTGTGGGAAGCGATGCTCGCATCGCGAAGTCAGTGCGAGGAATTCGCGATGTGAACATCGCTTCCCACAAAAACCTTACGCACCGGCGCGGCGCCATCGCGTATCGTGTGGTGCCAAAGCCTGATTCGCGTTGTAGCTTGTAGCTTGAGGCTTGCAGCTGCCTATTCCGGGACGGTCCAGTCGATGGCCGTCTTGCCCTGTTGCAGCAGGTACTGGTTGGCGCGGGAGAAGTGGCCGCAGCCGAGAAAACCCCGGTGGGCGGATAGGGGCGACGGGTGCGGAGCGGTGAGGACGCAGTGTTTGTTGCGGTCGATCAGCCTGCCCTTCTTCTGGGCATGACTGCCCCAGAGCAGGAAAACCAGCCCCTCACGCTCGCGATTCAGATGCTCAATAGCCTGGTCGGTGAATTGCTCCCAACCCTGCTTCTGGTGTGAGGCGGCCTGGCCCGCTTCCACGGTAAGCACCGCATTGAGCAGCAATACGCCCTGCTCCGCCCAGTGGGTCAGGTTGCCATGGGATGGTATCTCTATACCCAGATCCCGATGGATTTCCTTGTAGATATTGACCAGCGACGGCGGTGTCTTGACGCCACGCTGCACGGAAAAACACAAGCCGTGGGCCTGATCCGGGCCGTGGAATGGGTCCTGGCCCAGGATCACCACCTTCACCTTGTCGAAGGGCGTCAGGTTGAAGGCATTGAAGATATCCGGGCCGGGCGGGAACACGGTTTTACCGGCCCGCTTCTCGCCCGCCAGGAAAGCCCGCAGCCGGGCCATGTAGTCCTGCTCGAACTCTCCGGCCAGGTGCTGTTTCCAGCCCGGCTCCAACTGCACATTCTGGGTGTTGCTATCAGCCATTGGGAAGCAGCTTTTCCAGAAGGTTGCACATACGCGCTTCCACGAACTCCTGGGAAATCTTTTCCGGATGCACCAAAAGGCGCTGTTCGATAGACATGATGGCCATCAGAATCAGCTCCGCATCCAGGCGCGGATTCTCGCTGCCGAACAGTTCCGTGGCGATCATCAGACTTTCCAGCTGCTGGTGCAGGTACAGATCCGCCAATTCACGCAGACGACTGTCCAGAATGGCTTCCTGCAGAAACGCCTGCTCCGCCACCAGGTGACCACGCCGGTTGGTAAGCTCATCGACAATAAAGGCCGCCGTCATCTGGCCCATCAGGTCAATAAGGCGCTGGCGTTCTTCCGGATTCGTCAGGCTCTCGCGGGAAAATTGCGACAACAAGGCGAAAGCCCGTTCCTTGAATGGCTCGATCACATCCTTGAGCGCCCGTTCGGCGAACAGGGTGAAGGTATCGGCAATCAGGTCGGAGATATCTTTAAAGTAGTAAGTGGTTGCCGACAGGGGCACATCCGCCTCACGGGCCACCGCCCTGTGACGCACAGCACGAATACCGTCTTTGACAATGATATTCAGAGCGGCCTCGAGGATCGCCTGACGACGCTGTTCACTGCCGGCGCGGCGCGCTTTTCTTCCTTGGTATTGAATTGCACTACTCATGGACACAGTCAGCCTTTGTTGATTCAGCCCGGTACTCCCCCCTCAGGGGATGTGTTGTGTCGCTCTCCCACCTTCTTACCCGCCAGGCCGGGGCACAAACCATGCCCCAAATCAGCCTCAGCGTCCCTGGGGACGCATATGCGGGAACAGGATCACGTCCCGAATGGACGGTGAATCCGTAAACAACATTACCAGCCGGTCGATGCCAATGCCCTCACCGGCTGTCGGCGGCAGGCCGTGTTCCAACGCGGTGACGTAATCCTCGTCATAGAACATGGCTTCATCATCGCCGGCATCCTTTTCTGCGACCTGCTGACGGAAACGTTCGGCCTGGTCTTCCGCATCGTTCAACTCCGAAAAACCGTTGGCGATTTCGCGGCCACCCACAAAGAACTCGAAACGCTCGGTCACAAACGGATTATCGTCCATACGGCGCGCCAGCGGCGACACTTCCGTGGGGTACTCGGTGATAAAGGTCGGATCTTTCAGACGGTGCTCCACCGTCTTCTCGAAGATCTCGATCTGCACCTTGCCGAGCCCATAGCTGTCTTTCAGTGGAATCCCCAGTGACTCGGCAATGGCGCGGGCCCCGTCCAGATCCGCCAGCTTCGCCGGGTCGATATCCGGATTAAAATGCAAAATGGAATCGAAAACCGTTATCCGGGTAAAGGGTTTACCAAAATCGTACACATCGCCCTGATAACTCACCTCGGTGGTACCCAGCACATCCTGGGCCAGCTTGCGCAGCATTTCCTCAGTCAGGTTCATCAGGTCATGGTAATCACCAAACGCCTGGTAGAACTCCAGCATGGTGAATTCCGGGTTATGTCGGGTGGAAAGACCCTCGTTGCGGAAATTGCGGTTGATCTCGAACACCTTCTCGAAACCGCCCACCACCAGACGCTTCAGGTACAGTTCCGGCGCGATGCGCAGGTACATGTCCATGTCCAGGCTGTTGTGGTGAGTGATGAAGGGTCGCGCGGTGGCGCCACCGGGGATCACCTGCAGCATGGGGGTTTCCGCTTCCACGAAGCCCTTTTCTACCAGGAAGTTGCGGATGCCTGCCACCATTTTGGAGCGGATCTGGAAGGCCTTGCGGGTCTCTTCGTTAACGATCAGATCCACATAACGCTGGCGGTAGCGGGCTTCGGTATCAGTCAGGCCTTTGTGCTTTTCCGGCAGTGGACGCAGAGACTTGGTGAGCAACAGGTACTCATCCATCATCACATACAGGTCGCCCTTACCGGATTTGCACAGGGTGCCTTTCACGCCAACGATATCGCCCAGATCCCAGTGTTTGGTGTCTTTCTGCACATCCTTGGAGGCATAAATCTGGATGCGCCCGGACATGTCCTGCAGCACCTTGAAAGCCTTGCGATCGAGCATCATGCGGCCGGCAACAGCAACCTGAATGTTCTTCTCAGCCAGCTCTTCCTTGCTGAACTCGCCGTACTGGGCCTGCAAATCAGCGGCCAGAAAATCGCGACGGAAGTGGTTGGGGAAGGCATTGCCTGCCTCACGCAGGTCGGCCAACTTGGCTCGGCGCTCGGCGATCAGGCGGTTTTCGGATTCCTGCTGCTCAGTTGTGGTGTTCTGTTCGTCAGCCATGTACTTACCTTACAAGGGTCGGACGTCTGACGTCGGACGTCTGACGCGGTAAAACAATTCTTGGGGCCGGGCGTCCAAAGCCAGACGCCCAACGCTTTGGGGAGGTTAGCGTCCGACGTCAGACCTCCGACGTCAGACTCCCTCAATCACAATCCTGCTTTCAGGGACGCTTCAATAAACTGATCCAGGGAGCCGTCCAGTACCTGCTGGGTATTGTGGCTTTCCACACCGGTACGCAGATCCTTGATACGACCGTCATCCAGCACGTAAGAACGGATCTGGCTGCCCCAACCGATATCAGATTTGTTGCTTTCCTGGGCCTGCTTTTCCGCGTTGCGGCGCTGCATTTCCACTTCGTAGACCTTGGCCTGCATCATCTTCAGGGCCTGATCCTTGTTCTGGTGCTGACTGCGCCCGCTCTGACACTGGGTCACCAGGGTGTGCTTCTCGCCACCCTCGTCGGTGTATTCATAGGTCAGGCGTACCGCGGAATCGGTCCGGTTAACGTGCTGACCGCCGGCACCGGAGGCGCGGTAGGTGTCCACCCGCATGCTGCCCACGTCGATATTCACGTCGATATCGTCGTCTACTTCCGGGGACACGAACACCGAACTGAAGGAGGTATGGCGACGGCCGCCGGAATCGAACGGGCTCTTGCGCACCAGCCGGTGCACGCCGGTTTCGGTGCGCAGCCAGCCATAGGCGTACTCGCCTTCAAAACGGATGGTGGCCGACTTGATACCGGCCACATCACCGGCGGAGGCTTCCACCAGCTCGGTCTTGAAACCGTGAGCTTCGCCCCAGCGCAGATACATGCGCAGCAGCATCTCGCCCCAGTCCTGCGCCTCGGTACCACCGGAGCCGGCCTGGATATCCAGGTAGGCGTTGCAGGCATCCATCTGGCCGGAGAACATGCGACGGAACTCCAGATCCGCCACCATCTTTTCCAGCCGGTCCAGCTCGCTTTCCACTTCCGGCAGGCTGTCTTCGTCGCCCTCTTCCACCACCAGCTCCAGCAGGCCGGAGGTGTCTTCCACCCCCTGGGAGGCATCGTTGATGGTGTTCACGACCAGCTCAAGCTGGGCCCGTTCCTTGCCCAGGCCCCGGGCGTAATCCGGATCGCTCCAGACATCCGGGCTTTCGAGTTCTCGCTCGACTTCGGTCAGACGTTCGCTCTTCTGATCGTAGTCAAAGATACCCCCTAAGCGCTTCGACACGCTCAGACAGGTCGGAAAGGTGGGTTCGCAGCGGATTGACTTCCATTACGTCTCTCTAGAATTTGTGCTTGGCAGAATTGATATCCGGAAAACAGCGCAGTCTAACGGTTTGCGCATTGGCTGACGAGGGGCGTGGCCCTCCCCCCTTCACCGTGGGGGCGTCGCTGGCGGCGAGATTACACACGTGGGATCGCGACGCCAGCGACGCTCCTGCAAGGATGTTAGTCAGTCTCTCAGCTCATAGACGTGGTAGGCATCCGGTTTCATCTGGTTGATGGTGGTGCCGATGTAGCGGGCATTATTGGGAATGCCGGAGCCGGTGTTGAACACCTTGAAGGTACGCACTTCTTTCGGGGTGTCGATCACGGTATCCGCGTCCACTTCCACCCACATGAAAATAATGGCTTCCTGGGGGATGTAATCCACCCGCAGGACCTTGCCTTCTTCGGGCAGGCGCAGCTCCTGCACCTCGTTCACCACCTTCAGGCGGTGTTTGTGTATGGTCTTCATCTTCGTCCCCTCCGTTAAGGACACAACACAGCGGTGGACGATAGCCACCCCGCGCAGTCAATGCCGGTACGGCCTTTTGGGCCGTACCCTGGTAAAAAAGGCGCCCGATGGTGAGCGCGAAGCGCAATGCTAGCAAAAACCGGCAGCGCCGACAGCATTGTCGACAATTTTGCGGGGAGACTACCTTCACAGCTCTTTACCACCCCCTGTAGGAACGGAGCGTAGCGGAGTAACGCACGTAGTTCCGTGCGGCCCGAAGGGTGAGCGAAGCGAATAACGCCTCTCGAGGCGCTCCTACAGGGGCGTTGTCTCGCTGGAGACGGGATTACAGCGGAATCAGATGCTCGAACAGCAGCTGCGGGTTGCGCTGGCCGCGGAATTCGTTGACTTCCAGACGGTAGACGCCGCGCACCCGGGCGATACGACTGGGCAAGGCCTCCACCGGCACATTGAAGTGGATGGCATCGATGATGCCGTTGACGCCGGGCAGGCCCAGGGTCAGCTTCAGGTGGCGCTCGCCGACAATACGGTGCTTTAGCACCTCGAATTCTCCATCGAAGCATGGCGCCGGAAAGCCCTGCCCCCAGGGGAAGCGGTGGCTGAGCAGTTCCGCGTTGCTCAGGGACAGCTCGTGGTCATCCAGCTCGCCGTCGGTCTCCACCACTTTTTCCAGGGCCCTGGGGGACAGCAGCTCACTGACAGCCTTCTCGAAGGCCACCTTGAACTGGTCCAGTTTGTCCAGCTCCAGGGACAGGCCCGCCGCCATGGCGTGGCCACCGAACTTGCTCAGCAACCCGGGGTTGGCGGTGGCCACCGCATCCAGGGCATCACGCAGATGCAGGCCGGGGATGGAGCGGCCAGAACCTTTCAGGGTGCCGGGCTGCTGGGCCGGGGCAAAGGCAATCACCGGGCGATGAATAATTTCCTTCACCCGCGAGGCAAGGATCCCCACCACACCTTCGTGCCACTCCTTGCCGTAAAGACACAGCCCTGCCGGCAGGTTCTCCGGGTTCAGCCGCGACACCTCGACCATGGCCGCGTCGCGCATGCCATGCTCGATGGAGCGGCGTTCACGATTGATGGTGTCCAGCTCCTGGGCCATATCCAGGGCTTCGGCGTCGGTTTCTGCCAGCAGGCAGGCGATGCCATGGGTCATGTCGGAAAGCCGCCCGGCTGCGTTGAGGCGCGGGCCCACCGCAAAGCCCATGTCCGCCGCCAGCGCCCGGTTGGGGTCGCGACCGGCCACCTGCAACAGGGCACGAATACCAGGGCACCCCTTGCCGGCGCGGATACGCCGCAGGCCCTGCTCCACCAGCACCCGGTTGGCGTCGTCCAGGGACACCACATCCGCCACGGTCCCCAGGGCCACCAGATCCAGCAAATCGGTGATCGGCTGCGTGGGGGTGAAACCCTGATCACGCAGGGCCCGCTGCAGGTCCATCAATAAATAGAAGGCCACGCCCACCCCGGCCAGGTTGGCGGCGGGGAAATCCTCGCAGCCCGGCAGGCGCGGGTTCACCAGGGCATCCGCGTCCGGCAGGGTATCGCCGGGCAGGTGATGATCGGTGATCAGCACCTTGATGCCCCGGGCCAGGGCGGCGGCGACACCGTCCACGCTGGCGATACCGTTATCCACGGTGATGATCAGGTCCGGCCGGTACTGCTGCTGGGCCAGCTCGACAATGGCCGGCGACAGTCCATACCCATATTCGAAGCGGTCCGGCACCAGGAAATCCGGGCGCGGGAAGCCCAGCAGCTCAAGGCCCCGCACCATCAGGGTGGTGGCGGTGGCGCCGTCCGCGTCGTAGTCGCCGACAATACAGATACGCCAGTGATCGGATCGCCCTTGTAAGAGCAGCTCCACGGCCCCACGCAGTCCTGTGAAGGCAGACGGATGGGGCAAACGCTTGAGCGCCAACTCCAGCTGCGCCGGGTCGTCCACGCCCCGCCCGGCCAGAATCCGCGCCAGCAAGGGCGGCACATCCGGCCAGTCCGGCGTGTGTTGCGGTCGGCGGGTGATGTTGGGCAGGGTCAGTTTGTCTACGGGCATGGATGACCAATGGATAATGGAGAATGGATAATTGAGAACGAAAGGCAGCCCTCCCCCATACGGGGAGCATGACGCTAGATGCCAGCTCCATTCTCATCCCGCCGTAGGAGCGGCGCTTGAGCCGCGAACCTGCTTGCGATGGCTCTGCCAGAATGGTTCGCGGCTCAAGCGCCGCTCCTACAGAAAACAGACCGGCAAGTCTGCCACGCCGCACCCGGAACAGCACTATCACAAGGAGCAAGTGATGCTTTTTTCACCAACCACAGCAACCCCGGAGGGCCCACGACCAATTAGTCACAAATTGGGGCTAAAAAAGTCATTCACCTTCCCTATACTTGCGGGCCTACAAGTTTCGTTGTTTATGTAAGCAAACACTCACATGAATGCTTATATGAAGGACGCCGCCTCCCCCATTTTCGGGGGCCGGGCAATACCAAAGCGGCCTGATTCGCCGCGTACTTTGGGACTGGAGAGCAGAAGCTATGATCTATCAAGGCAACGCCGTAAGCGTACAACTGCTTGACGACGGCATCGCCGAACTGAAGTTTGACCTTCAGGGCGAGTCCGTTAACAAGTTCAATAAGGAAACCGTGGAAGACCTCGGCAAGGCCGTCGATGCCATTAAGGGCAATAGCGACATCAAAGGCCTGGTCGTGACCTCCGGCAAGTCGGTTTTCATCGTTGGCGCCGACATCACCGAATTCACTGACATGTTCAAACTGCCGGAAGACGAAATTGCCGGCTGGTGCCTGAAATCCAACCAGGTCTTCAACGCCTTTGAAGATCTGGATATCCCCAAAGTGGTTGCCGTTAACGGCATCGCCCTGGGTGGCGGCCTGGAAATGTGCCTGGCCGCAGACTTCCGCGTACTGAGCGAAAAAGCCCAGGTGGGACTGCCGGAAGTGAAGCTGGGCCTGTTCCCGGGCTTCGGCGGCACCGTGCGTCTGCCCCGTGTGATCGGCGTGGATAACGCCGTTGAGTGGATCGCCGCCGGCGGCCAGCACAAGGCTGACAAGGCCCTGAAAGTGGGTGTTGCCGATGCCGTGGTTGCCCACGACAAGGTCAACGACGCTGCCATCGACCTGGTCAAGCAGTGCCTGGCCGGCAAGATCGACTTCCGCGCCAAGCGTCAGGAAAAGCTCGAGCCTCTGAAGCTGCCGCCCATGGAAAACATGATGGCCTTCCAGACCTGTATGGCCATGGTCCAGGGTCAGGCTGGCAAGAACTACCCCGCTCCCGTGGCGGCCGTCAAAGCCATGCAGGCCCACGCCGGCATGAACCGCGACAAAGCGCTGGAAGTGGAAGCCAAAGGCTTCGCCAAAGTCGCCAAGACCCCGCAAGCCACCGCCATGGTCGGCCTGTTCCTGGCAGACCAGCAGGTGAAGAAGGTCAACGGCAAAACCGCCAAGGCCTCCAAAGGTTTTGACCAGGCTGCCGTACTGGGCGCCGGCATCATGGGTGGCGGTATCGCCTTCCAGTCCGCCCTCAAAGGCACCCCCATCATCATGAAGGACATCGCCGACAAGGCGCTGGACCTGGGCATGAACGAAGCCTCCAAGCTGCTCGCCAAGCGCGTCAGCAAAGGCAAACTGGATGCGGCCGGCATGGGTAAGGTGCTGTCCAACATCCGCCCCACCCTGAACTATGGCGACTTCGGCAACGTTGGCGTGATCGTGGAAGCGGTGGTCGAGAACCAGAAGATCAAGCAGTCCGTTCTGGCCGAGACCGAAGAGAAAGTGGAAGACGGCACCATCCTGGCGTCCAACACCTCCACCATCTCCATCACCAAGCTGGCCGAAGCCCTGAAGAAGCCGGAAAACTTTGCCGGCATGCACTTCTTCAACCCGGTACACATGATGCCGCTGGTGGAAGTGATCCGTGGCGAGAAGACCTCCGACGAAACCGTCGGCACCCTGGTGGCCTACGCCCAGAAAATGGGCAAAACCCCCATCGTGGTCAACGACTGCCCCGGCTTCCTGGTTAACCGCGTACTGTTCCCCTACTTCGGCGGCTTCGGCATGCTGATGCGCGACGGTGCCGATTTCCAGGCCGTGGATAAGGTGATGCAGAAGTTCGGCTGGCCCATGGGCCCCGCCTACCTGATGGACGTGGTCGGCATCGACACCGGTGTCCACGCCGCCCAGGTCATGGCAGACGGCTTCCCCGAGCGTATGCAGTACGACTTCAAAGACGTCTCCACTGTGATGTTCGAAAACGAGCGTTATGGCCAGAAGAACGGCGTTGGTTTCTACAAGTACGAGCAGGACAAGAAAGGCAAGACTCAGAAAGTGGTCGACGAAAAGACCTACGAACTGATCAAGCCCCACGTCGCCGACACCAAGGAATTCGATGCCGAGGAAATCATCGCCCGCATGATGATTCCCATGTGCACCGAAACCGTTCGCTGCCTGGAAGACAACATCGTAGGTTCCGCTGCCGAGGCCGACATGGCCATGATCTACGGCATCGGCTTCCCTCCCTTCCGTGGTGGTCCGCTGCGCTACATCGACAGCCTCGGCGTGAAAGAATTCGTCGCGCTGTGTGACAAGTACGCGCACCTGGGTGGCATCTACGAAGCACCGCAGATGCTCAAAGACATGGCCGCCAAGGGCGAGTCTTTCTTCGCCTAAGCCACGGACTGAAAGGAGTTAGAGAAATGAGTTTGAATCCTAATGACGTAGTCATCGTCGATGCGGTCCGTACCCCCATGGGCAAGAGCCGTAATGGCCAGTTCCGTAACGTGCGTGCCGAAAAACTGTCTGCCCTGCTGGTGGAAGCGCTCATGGAGCGTAACCCCAACTGGGACATCCAGCAGACCGAGGACGTGATCTGGGGCTGTGTAAACCAGACCAAAGAACAGGGCATGAACATCGCCCGCAACATCGCCATGCTGGCCGGCCTGCCGCGCACCAGCGCTGCCCAGACCGTGAACCGTCTGTGCGGCTCTTCCATGCAGGCGCTGCACTCCGCCGCCCAGTCCATCCAGACCGGCAACGGCGACGTGTTCGTTATCGGTGGTGTGGAGCACATGGGTCACGTGGCCATGGATCACGGTGTGGACATCAACCCGGAGATCTCCAAGGTTACCGCCAAGGCCTCCAACATGATGGGCCTTACCGCGGAAATGCTGGGCAAGATGCACGGCATCACCCGTGAGCAGCAGGACGAGTTCGGTGTGCGTTCCCACCGCCTGGCCTGGGAAGCCACCCAGGAAGGTCGCTGGAAGAACGAGATTGTTCCCATCGAAGGTCACGATCAGGAAGGTAACAAGGTCCTGTGCGAGATCGACGAAGTGATCCGTCCCGGTGCCACCCTGGAAGACATGCAGAAACTGCGTCCGGTATTCGATCCGGCCAACGGTACTGTCACTGCCGGTACCTCCTCTGCCCTGTCTGACGGTGCCTCCGCCATGCTGGTCATGAGCGCCGCCAAGGCCGAAGAAATGGGCCTCAAGCCCCGCGCCAAGATCGTCTCCATGGCCGTTGCCGGCTGCGACGCGGCCATCATGGGTTACGGTCCCGTACCGGCCACCCAGAAGGCCCTGGCTCGTGCGGGTCTGACCATCGACGACATCGACTACGTAGAGCTGAACGAAGCGTTCGCCGCCCAGTCCCTGCCCGTCATGAAGGACCTGAAGCTGCTGGACGTGGCCGACCAGAAAGTGAACCTGAACGGTGGCGCCATCGCCCTGGGCCACCCGCTGGGCTGCTCCGGTGCGCGTATCACCGGCACCCTGCTGAACGTACTGGAATGGAAAGGCGGCAAACTCGGCCTGGCCACCATGTGCATCGGCCTGGGTCAGGGTATTGCGACCGTGATCGAGCGAGTATAACGCTTGATACCCGAAGCCTGACGCCGGACGCGCTCCGGTGTTCAGGCCCGGAGCCAATTTCCGGGCTCGCCTCACAAGGGCGGGATTGGAAACAAAAAACCCCGGCTTATCCGCCGGGGTTTTTCTTTGTGCGGGATTTATACATTGCCGTTAATACCCTGACGGCCCAGCACCCACATCCCCTCTACCGTATCTCCATTCAGCCGGTAATAAATGCTGTCCACGCCACAGACACTGCGCCGATAACCGACCTGGATATGCTCAACCGCAGGATAGAGATAAGACGCTTGTGCAATACTTTCAAAACGCTGAATCAGAGCCTCGAAATATCGAACCGCCTGCTCTTCACCGAATGCCTCAACCCCGCGCCAGTAAATTCGAGCCACATCCCTTTTGGCTTCATGACTGAGCTTATACGTCATCCCTTCCCAATCCGTCCTGGATCTCCTTCAGCAGGTCCGCAGGGCTCTGATCCGTGAAGCCGCTCCGTTCCGCCTGCCGCAACTTAGCGCGGATCAACTCCACTTTTCGTGCGCCTTCCTGCTCCCGCAACTGACGCACTCGTATGAGTTCACGCACCACTTCACTCTCGTTGCCGTAATGCCCGGTCTGGATCTGGGCTTTGATCCAGCAATCCTGCTGATCTGTCACCGCAAAGCTCTTCTTCACCATAGCCATACAACACCTCACGCAGGCGACCTTATACTACCCGGTAGTATAAAATCCGCACACATAGGGAAAACACCGCTCGTCTGTCTACAAACGCGGCCATAAAGCCAGAATCTCCCACCCAGCGCACACGCGACCAGCTGCCCGATCAAGCGTCAATCTGGTGCTTCAGGGCATCACCGCTAGGCGAACAGAAACGCCCTGCGCAAACAACGGCAAACGCAGTAGTAGTAAAAGTGTATTGTCCAGTGAGACCTGCTGATAACGGGGTCGGAGCATGGCCACCTGCTTGCTGATCCATGCTTCTAAAAATACGGATCCTACGAACAGCCAACCACCGGCCAACACCGAGCAGATCTGTAGGAAATCTGCCAAGCCAGGTCTGCCCTGTTGTTCGGTTGTAGATCGCACAGGGCTGAGAAGGAAACACCACAACATCATCGCCCTCCTGCCATACAGGCAGCTTGATCATGGTTTGCAGAAAGAGCGGGTGCTCCAACCAGTGCTGTAACCAGCGCTGCAGATTCGGGTAAGGCAGCTGGCCAAACACATCGCTATCGATATGGGCAGATTGGCGGATAAACGGCATTACACCAATATCCGCAATGCCCGGATCATTCCCAAGCAGGTAAGGACTGCTCTCCAGCAATGTCTCCAGGGTCTGAAGAAACGCCTCTCCTAATCCCGTCCTTGGACACCTATTAATTGAAAATCAAGAATGCCAATAGCTGCATTGATGGGTGTCCTGCTATTTGTGTTGTTTCGGTCTGAGCGGAGCAAGTGCCCCTCTTCTCTCCCGCCTGCCGGGTTAGGGATGCCCATTTTCCAACCAAATGCTAACGATATACTTTCATCAATTCAGACAGTGGATGAATCAGTTCAGGAATGAGCTCCTCGTAGGGTGCCCACTTCGCAACCGAGGTTTTGTAAATTGGCTGCCGAACCTGGGTAATACTGGCCGTGCGCACTAATCGATCTGATTCATAAAACTTGAGGCAGGCATCATCCCAAGGTAACCCAATGTGCTCCAGCAACCTCCGCGAACCATTTTCCTGATCTTGAATCAGGGCCTCATAATCCGAATTCATGAAACCATCCGGACAAACGCTTTGCCAATGGTTCATCATCTCCAGGTAGCCTTCAAACCTGGCGACAAGATGCTCAATGTGGCACGCCCAACGGATCATGCCGAACTGGGTCTGCCAGCAAGACATAGCCACATCGCGCATATCCCTGCGTGCATGAATAATGCTGGCATTGGGGAAGAGTAGCTTGATCCACCCCACATTCATGTAGTTGTCTGGCATTTTGTCGACGACATAGCGAACGCCAGGCTTGTTCGCTTTTTCGATCTGCTCCCGGAGAGAAGTCAGATATTCTTCTGCAACCCGATGCAACAAATCACTGTCCGGCTCAACCAGAGAGCGCTTTTTGGCTTCAGCATGGCCAAGGGAGAATTTTTCGGCGTAGAGGTGCTGATATGCCTGAAGCGCAATCACCGCGTAATTACGCTCACCAACCCCCAGCACACTCGGATGTCGAGCCATGATCTGCTCGGTCAGGGTTGTTCCTGAACGCGGCATGCCGACAATGAATACAGGCATGTCCGAAGGGTGACCAATCTGCGGGCCTTTCCCGATTAACTGCCGGGTAAATAGTTCCTTGTTGGTAGCAATAACCTGCTGATGAGAGTCCTGTTGATACTCCCAACCCTGCCGGGACCTGGACGCCCATTGGAAGCGATTCGCTTCCGCCATATGCGCGGCCGCACTGGAGAAGTTCTTGTTACCCGAGTAATAGTAGGATAGCGCACTGTGCAACGACCCTTTGGCGCCATCGGGTAGCGAATCCTTTTCCAGGAGCTCATGGGCTTTTTGCACATGAGAAGTCTCCAGGGAAGATTTCTTCAACGTAGCGAGCCCGCTGATCGCGCCAATGCAATCCTCCTGCTCGGCGAGCGCTTGCCGGAAACAGGCATCTGCCCCTTCAACATTCCCTGAAGAAGAAAGAATACCGCCCATTTTGCAGTATAGGCTGGCTTGCTGGGGAGCAAGTGCCTTGGCCTTCTCAAGACACCGCAATGCCTCATCCGCATCCCCTTCATTCCAGTAAAGATCTGACAAGGTCACCCAATACTGGGGTAGATTGGAGAGCGTTTCTGCGTTCTCATTCAGTAACGCGATACCCTGGCCGTGCAGATCATGTTTATCAAGACATTGGGCCATGCCCAGGATGGCGCCTGGCAGCGAAGGATCCAGGGAAAGCGCCTTGTTGAACCAACTGGAAGCCTCTGAATGATCACCGACATTGAGGTAGTTGTTGCCAATCGCCGTGAGCAATTCCGGGTGTTCCGGCTTTTTCTCAAAGGCGGATGCGAATGCATCCATCCCCTCTTCATAGCCCTCTTCCGCAATATGGGCCCTGCCTAACGCAATATAGGCATCGATATTATCTGGATTTTTTTCTATTGCCTTTCGAGCTGCCTCTTTAACCTGACCATGATGCTGAAGATTCAAATGCATCAGTGTCAGATTATTGCTGGCTCTTTCGTCATCCGGGTTGATAGCAATAGCATGCTTATAAAGCTGCACTGCCTTGCGCCAGTTACCCAATGAGCGCTCGGCGTCAGCCAAACCTGAAATAACTGTTGAATTATCCGGAGCCAGAGAAGCTGCTTTTGAAAATACTTCCTTGCACTCCAAAAATGATTTTTCCTGATAGTGACAACTACCAAGATTGATTAATGCCTGGATATGATCCGGCTCGATGGCAAGCACCGCGAGATAGGCCTGAGCGGCCGCATCCATTTTCCCCAAACGTTGATATGCAACACCTAAATTCAACAGGACATTAAGGTTTTTATCATCGAACCCAAGGGCAACTTCAAGCTGTTGAGCTGCTTTTTCATTTTCCTGGTCAAGCAATGAATGCAAACCGGAAAAATAGTAAGCCTCTGGCTTGTCAGGAAAACGAAACATGAACTGTTCAGCCAGCTCACCCGCCTGCAGCAGATCCCCCGCTGACAAAGCGTTCATCAGTTTCGATTTAAATTGAGTAAAAGAAGGACTAGACAAGTGCAATCCTGAAAAAAGGAAGCCACCCGAAAGTGGCCCCCTGGTCATGATGGAACGGATCAGACGCGTCGTCTGCGAGATACACCCAGGGCCGCGATCAATGCCATAAGAGCGATGCCGGCACTGCCACCGCTACTGCTGCTTCTGCTGGCAGTTGCTTCCGCTGCTTTGGGCAACGCATAGTTGACGACACGGCTACGCTCGGTATTGCTCAAGCCTGCTAGCAAACCTGCAGAACTCAATGCACTACCAGATTCATAATTTGACTCAATGGCGCTGGCGTCGGTAATACTTTTCGACATTTGGTGAAATACAACAACACTACGGCTCTCTCCTGCCGGGATAGTAACGGTGTAATCAATATCGTAGTCAGAGGTATCAAGATCCACCACTGTCGTGTCTACCGTTGATCCTGGCCCAGAGATACCCGTTGTAATAACTGGATCACTGTTAGAACCATCGACAAGATCGTCGGAAATGGTAACCCAGGTGTCTGTGTTATCAACGGTCTGATCATCATTACTGGTATTGATAATGCCGCCCTGACCATCGGAGCCCCAGTTTCCATAAATCTGGAAAGTCACTGACTGATCAGTAGCCCCTTTATTGGTCACGGTAAATAGACCACGGGTAACGGGATCATCTTTCAGGAAAGCCCACTTGACGCTCGCATCAAGATCCGTATCGATATCCACGTTGGTGCCTGCGTCGATCTGGTAATCAGTAATGACTGCATCGGCACCTACCGGATCAAACCAGTTACCGTTAACCCCAAGCCCCAGCACACCGTCATAGGCATCACTGTAGGAATAACAGTCCCAGAACGTGGTTACCGAAGTGGTACAGGACGCCGTCTTGCCGATAGCCCCTTCCGAGATGCTGGAATAGACATCGGTAATGACTGAAGAATTACTGCCATAAAAATAGAAACCGTGCGCCCAGTCCTTGTTTGCGTCGTGGAAAGTCAGGTACCCCCCGTCGGTGGAAGTCCAGGATGTCTTCACCCCGGCACGGGCAGACGATGCCATCATCCCCACAAGCCCCGCACCTGCTACCATGGAGGCACCAGCCATCCCTTTCAGTTTTCTGAAACTACTCATTTTATCCCCTCACAATGTTTGTAGTTGGTTCCATGCACTTGCTGACACCCCTAACGGGGCTATATTCGGCCAGAACGTTTCGCTGCTCGCTCAAGCCGCTTTTCTTCACGCTTTGACTGCGCTTTATCTTTATTAAATTGCCGCCTGGCCTTACGCTCCCAATGCACGCTTGGCTCTTTAATCACCACGCCCCCTCCGTCAGATCCGCTGGATGGCAAAAACATTACCGTTGCTATCTCGGTAGACCCCGAAGCTGACGTCTTCCAGCCCGTTATCATGTTAAGCACGTGCTCCCTGGCAATTTGCTCCAGGGCGGATTCCAGAGTGCGATTTGAAATAGAAAGGGAGACCGGCTTGTCTACTGCGGGGGAAACATCGACAGCAATCCCCGAAGCCGCAGCGACCTGAGCCATAACCCGGGAGAGGGGCTGATCAATGGCTATAACGGAAATGCCACCTTCATGCATGGAAACATTGCTGTCTCCCGCCCGGGCCAGCCCGGAACAAAGCAGAACAGCGAAAATCGACAAGACCGGCACCACTGACCCCAATGGTGCCTTTACCCCAAACCCCCTCACACTGCGTCCTCCTGACACAGGGCAACCTTCCACTCCAGCATTCCCCAGTGAATACCGGTCAGGTCACCTACCCACCTGTCAATATTTTACATTCTTTTACCATAAACCATCATTTTTGCAACAAGAGTCACAAAAAAAGACTTTTTGTATTGCCACCCAGAAACAGCCATAACTCATACATTGATTCCCCAATTACTGAAAAAAGGGTCAGCTCCTATCCACAACCCAACCATATTGAATCAAATTCAACCCTTAATCCGTCCGCGAAAAACCTAAACGCTGATAACCACTCAATGGCATAACTCCAGCGCAGACGCCGCTTTTTGCCCAGCAATCCAGCCCCAGCCGGTGACCCAGGCGAAGGTCTTCAGAATCGCCAGCAGGGTTCGCTGCTTGCGAGGTGCCATATGTGAGGCCGTCCAGAATCACCGCAGGGGCGCTATCGTTTTATCAGTGTCCCATCGTTTAACAACCAACCAGAGCTCGCCAACATCTGTGACAGTTAACGCCTGAGAATTGCTACCGCGATAAAGCCAGTAAAGCGGCTCATGACGGAGGCGACCTAGTATTCCTGCTGAGCCAGATTCCCTCCCCGCCTCACAAGGGTGAGATCGGCAAAAAAACCGGCTTATCCGCCGAGGCTTTCTTTATCTGCTTTATCCTTCCCACATTCTTCCTAACCTTTTGTAAGTCATTTCTCACAACAGTTGTAATCTTTCAGCTCACTACATTTATTCGCGTCCATGTTAGCTCCCTCCCTCCTCCTCACCTTCCTTGAAAGACCCGCCATGACTCTGGTAAGGGTGATCCCTATGCCCAGAGGGAAGGGACCCCACAATGTGCATGACGTCATCTCTAAACCGGAGAAGTGCGGTGATGGAAGGCCCGGTCTTTGACGCCGACCATCCCCCAACCCTTGGCCCTGACACTTTGAATTAAAAGAAGGAAAACAACGCAAAGGAGTGCACCATGTCAGTAGCAGCCACCTTGCGGATAAAACCCGCCGATGACGAGAGCGTACGAGGCGCCAGCGCCCTGCAGGTACGCATTATCTATCCACTACCAGCAGAGGAAGGAGAAACGCCAGCATCCGCCTCATCAGTCATTCACCTGGATGATTCCGGCCATGGCAAGGCCACCCTTGACCCTGTGGATCATACTAAAACCGCGGAAGCCATTATCGAGAACCTGCAAGGCCAGGAACTCCATCGAATTGAAGAGATAGGGCTTGCCAATGCCCACGATCGCATGCCGGTTATCGTCGAAGTGGATGCCGCTCTCCTCAAGAAACTCAGCAAGAAAAGCCCTACTCCCCAACAGCCTTATCTGCACCGTTCCGGTTATTTTGACAGCCTGGCGGATCAGCGCATCGACTTTCGGAAATGGACCTTGAGCGTCGATGTCATCAACGATGACAACAAGAAGGCAGCTTTACTCAAGCTGCTTGGCAAGCCTGAAGACAGCCCCTTGGCCAATGGCGCTGCGATTGTCCCCAAGGATGCGGAAACTCTGGAGAGCCTTGGCGCGCTGGGTCTGAGTGGTGCAGAGCTCAAGTTCGATGGCGGATTTTCTGTTCAACGCCCTATTAACGGCGACATCATCTGCTGGGCCTGGGTACTGAAGGGTCCCAAACTGATCATCGGCTTGCGCATTGATCCACCCTATGAACACCAACGGGAAGATCTGCGCATTTTTCTGCCGCTTGAGGACTCCGACACCGAACGAACAGATGAAGAATGCAAAGACTGCTCCCCCAGGGACACCCCTCTGGATGTCGAGGAGCAGAACCTGCTCAACAACCCGGAGCGATTCGGTGACGACCCGGGCACTTACTGTCGACCATTCAGCAACCCCGCAAGAATCCTGGGTGAAAGGCGCTTTCATACCATTTTCCGGGTTGAGCAACCAGAAATTGAATCCACCAGCTCGGTGCAGCCCGACTACAATATCCTGATGCAGAAAAGCACTGTCATGCTGGATCTCGATACGATTGACAGCCATGACAGCAGCGAGAATGCAGAGACCCGGATTCGAAGTGCCTCGGCCAATGCCATAGGCGGCCAGACTCTTCCAGTATTTAACAGCATCGCCAATGGCGCGCGCTTCATCAACGATGCCATCAGGAAAAAGCTTCCCCCGATTTCAGCCATAGACTATCTGCCACTTCCCAGGATTCCCTGGAGGAATCGACGGGAACCAGTAGGACCAGACAACCCGATTGACTGGGATGGCAATCCGTCACAGTACCAGTCCCTCTCCGTTGCCGGGGGGCATATCTTCGAATGGCGGGTGCAGTGGCGCTCCAACGGTTACTCCCTGGGTAACGTGGCTCACACGTTAACGCTTGCGCCGCGGCAAACGCGACGTATCGTCAAGCTGGACTGGCAGCGGCGAGAGACAAGCGCCCGCACCGAAAGAACTACCTTCGCCGAGCAAGTCTCCCAGGCAACCGACAGGGAGAGAGATTACAGCAATGCGGTCCGCTCCAACCTGAATGAGTGGAGCCAGGGCGGCAGCTCATCCAAGACAACCAGCGCTGCCGGCGGGCTGGGCTTCGCCATGAAAGGCTTTGTAATCGGTGGAGGCGCTGCGCATGGCAGTGCGTCGTCCAATGCCTGGCAAGAAGGCGAAAGATCGGTTTCTGCCACCGAAGAGCAACATCTGCGTGATGCCATTCGACAATATGGCGACTCCCTTCGGCAATTTGAAAGCACCGTCGTCAATGAGGTTGACCAGTCAGAGCAAGTAGAAGGGGTCTCTGAAGTTGTTAGAAATCCCAACTACTGCCACTCCTTCACTGTGATCTACCATGAAATCCTGCGGCACATCCGGGTGGATACCGTGCTTGCCGGGGTACGAGAATGTCTGTTCGTTCCTTTCTCTGTCAGGCCCTTCACTCTCCCCAGGCTGGCACGCTGGAAAAACACTCTGGAGAAATCACTCGCCATTCCAGAGCTGCGCTGGGCCCTGAAGTATCTTGATGACCTTCTGGATAACTGGGAAAACTCACCATTGCCAGAAGGCGAACGCAGGGAGCAACCACTGGAGTATCTGTCCGGCTCCCTCTATATCAAACTCGGCATTGAAAGACCCAAGGACGAATATGGTGCCGATGAGCTTGATGAGGACATGCGCGATGAGGGCGTGACCGGGGAAAGGATCACCTACCGGCTATGGGATCAGTGGGCTCCTCTGCTGCCATTTTCGGTGGGCAAGGTGGTATCCATGTTCAGGGAATTTACTCCCTCTCAGCGGGATGCATATTTCCAGAATTCCATTGCCCCGGCCATGGCTCGCCGCTGGGTCGACACCCTGAAGCTGACTGACAAGGACGGCACGGAACTTGAAGGCGCCGACTTTACCCTCGCTGGTGACTACGATTTCAACGGCGTGGTCAGAGTGGATTTTCAAGTGCCCGTCAGGGAGATCGACAAATCCGAAGACGCCCCCACCCAGCAGGAAGGCCTGACAAGAAAGGATATTGAACAGCTGTCTGTAAAAGCCGTAACCGGACTTCCCGTAGGCTCATTTGCCAATGTCACTTACGGGACAATCGACTTCAGGACCATTCACTATGGGCGCAAGGTTCGCAGCCCCCGTTACCAACGAGACCTGATCAGCGCGCCCATGGTAACGCCTGATGGCCTGGTCACCGTGGTCAACCCAGAGAAAGCCGTTCTCGACTTTCCTTGCAGCGCCTGGGAAAAGGCAAACATGCGGGACGAAGCCAAAATGGCGCTCAATCGCATTGTCGATCACATCAACGAGAACCTGCATCACTACCACAAACTGATCTGGTGGACCATGGACCGTGATGAGCTGTTCATGATGCTGGACGGCTTCGCCCTGTCGGACAGTGACCGCCGTTCCATCGCCTCGGTGGTTGAACGCGATCCTATTGCGATTGCTGGCAACTCGCTGGTCTTCCGAGTCTCTTCCGGCGCCTTCCTGGGCATCAATGGCTATGAGTCCCCTGCACAGGCTATGGACCGCTACACCAACAAAGTAGGGCCCAGCATGCCCATGCGGGTCAGCCTTCCCACGGGAGGCCTCTATGCGCAGGCCATTATGGACGATTGCAATGCCTGTGAAGAGCACGAAGGCTCCACGGACTGGGTTCTCAACGACGAAGCCCCGGCGCTGGCCGACTTCCCCGCCGGCTGGATGGATTCACGCCGGGCAGAACCGCAGGGCACCACACCCAGCAACATGCCCGATTCCATCATCAACCTGCAAAACGCCCCGGCAGCCCCCAATCCCCAGGGCTTCGCAGACATGCTCAATGTACTGGGTAGCAGCAACGCCTTCGACGATAAATCCGGGCTGGCCGGCACCCAGAAAAATGCCCTCTCTGCACTGAATGCAGCCGGCCAACTGGCCAGCAAATTCGGCGGCTATGCGCTGACGTCACATCTGGCGGAGCTGGAAGCCGACAAAAACGCCGGCAAGAACTTTGACAAGAAGCGGGCAGCGATTGAACGGGCCATGAAAGCCCGTGTTCTGTCCCAGGAAGCCGGCGAAAAAGCCATGGAAGATGCCGCCAGGGAGATTAACCAGAAGAGTGATCGTGGCGTATCCGACAAGGGCATGGAGCTGCTGAAGAAACACGCCAAAGGCCGCGATTTCAGCATCAAGCAGCAAACCCCTTGGGAAACCCTGGAAGCCTCCGTTCGCGAAGAAGCCGAAGCTGACGGCTACACCGGGTCCCTGAAAGGAAAAAAACTCTATGCACAACTGTACGAGGTAGACGGGGACGGCAACCTGCACCCTGTGGCCAGTGATGCGGTGCCGGCAGACTACTGCGCGAAATATGAGCCGGACAATGAAGACACCCTGATCGCCGGCGCCCGGGAAATAGAGATTCCCGGCCTTACAATGAAAAACTGGACCGCCTCAGGAGTCGAGAAATTCACCCACAGTTCAGTCACCTGCAGAGATCATGCTGATGTCACACAGGCCATCATCCATGAAACCCTGACCGATGACTGGTCCGGGGATCGCCAACGCAATTTCAACAATAACAGAGGCCTTTCCACCCACCTCGCCATTCTTCCGGATGGCACGGTCTACCAGCATATGGACCTGGTCCAGCGAGCAGTACATGCAGGACCGCTCAATGCGCATTCCATAGGCATTGATATGGTCAAACGCCACCAGGCAGAAGGCGACGACGGGCTGGATGTTATCTGGGCCGACGGTAACGCCAACTACAACCTGCCAACCCCGGCCCAGTGCAAGGCGGCCTATACCCTGCTCCACTGGCTCTTCAACAATTACAATACCCACGGCCTGGCTATCCCCGATGACTGGGCAGGGATTCGCGACAGCCACTATTTCTTCTATTACCTGGAAGAATACAAAAACGGTACCACCACCGATGAACCTGGCATTTATGCCCATGGCCACATCGGCGGCGACGGCAATCATGTGGATGGCCATTTCTCTACCCTGTACCTCTGGCTTCGCCTGAAGGCGAACGGCGGTAGCGGGATGAACCATGAAGACGCATGGGCAGAAGCCCAGACAATCAGTACCTCAGCGAACTACAACAACGACCTGAGCCAGCCCGCATCTGATCTGTCAGGGAGTGAATAACATCACTTCGAGGGCGCCAGTGGCGCCCTCTCTGACTTTGGGTGAACGGAGCGAATAAGTGAGGTGCTGCTCATGAGCGTTCGAACCTGAACCACTCTCCGAACACCAATTTCCGGCCCTGCCTCACGAGGGTGGGATTGGAAAACAGGAACCCCGGCTATCCGCCGGGGTTTTTTATTTGTGAATCGTTGTAGTTTCTGACGCTTTATTGTCGACCTTTCTCAAGAGGCAAAACGCATGAGACCAGGCCAGCCCCTCATGTTCCATGTTCAACGTGTTCAGTGTACAGGCCGTTGAGTACGCTCGGCAGGCAGCGTAGTGTTATCAAAACTCATCGAGTCAGTGAGTCCAGCTCGAGGGTAGGTCACCCTGGACAAGTAGCGAGGTCGCTCATTAATGGATGCTTACAGTTCCCGGTTGGAATCACTGAATGCACTGAAAAATACCGCAGGAGAAGTCCGCACTGTGGGCTTCGAGCTTGAGTTCTCCGGCATTGCATTCCGCGATACCGCCCGCGTGGTGTGCGATACGCTCAATGGAAAAGTGACAGACGAAACCGCCGCGGAAGTATGTGTACAAACCGATCTCGGTGATTTCAATATCGAGCTCGACTGGGATTTTCTCAAGACCATGGCGGCCAACGCGGGCAAGGCCGTGGATGAGCTGCTGCATCCGTTGTCAAAGGCGGCAGAGCTCCTGGTACCCGTCGAAGTGGTGTGCCCGCCACTGCCCGTCACATCACTGCATATACTTGACGATCTGGTCGAGGCGCTACGCAAGGCCGGCGCAAACGGTACCGAAGAATCATTGATTGCGGCCTACGGCGTGCATATCAATACGGAAATTCCGGCACTGGATGCGCCCACCATTCACCGTTACCTGCGCGCGTTCGTGTTGCTGCAGTGGTGGCAGGTCGAGGCCAACGATGTCAACCTGGCACGACGGATCAGCCCTTACATCGACTTGTTCGAGGAGTCATATATCAAGGTCTTGCTGACGCGAGAGGCGCCGGATATCAATACCCTGATCGACGATTATCTTGAGCATAACCCCAGCCGCAACCGTGCGCTGGACATGCTGCCCCTGTTTGCCGAAATCGATGCTGACCGTGTTCGGGCCACTGTCGATGACGCGAAGATCAAATCACGGCCGACCTTTCATTACCGATTGCCCAATTGCCAGATTGACGACCCGCAATGGAGCCTCGCATCCTCCTGGATACGCTGGTGTCGGGTTGAACAACTCGCCAACGACGACGCCTCGCTCCAGCAGCTGGGCGACGAATTCATGGCGGCGGACAGGCCGCTGATCGGTGTGGATCGTGGTGCTTGGGTGAAAAGGATATCCCGATGGCTGGACGCCCCCACATAGGCGTTACGGGCAACCACCGTCGCTGGGCGCCGGCCTGGTGGTGCACGGCGCTGGCATTACGCCTGTGCGGTGCTGTTCCCCAACGCATTTCGGTTGATCATCCGTGGCAAGGGGCGCCGCCGGATGCACTGGTGATCGGTGGCGGTAACGATATCAGCCCGGAGCATTACGGCGGTGAAGTCGATGCCAGGGTCAAGCTCGATCCTGAACGAGACACACTGGAAATCGAATGGATTCGGTACGCGCTGAAACACGGCATCCCCATGATTGGCATATGCCGCGGTGCGCAACTGATCAACACCGTTCTCGGCGGCACCCTTCACAATGATATCCGCCATATTCGCCGTCTGACCTACAACCGCCCCGGGCTGCTGCCCACCAAACAGGTCTGGCTCGAACCCGATTCCCGACTCGCCCACATCACCGGCAAGACCAAGCTCCGCGTCAACAGCCTGCACCATCAGGCCGTGGAACGGCCCGCCGACACCCTGCACCACACCGGCTGGGATCTGGACAAGATCATCCAGGCTATTGAGCCCACCGACAATGCCCCCATCATCGGCGTCCAGTGGCACCCTGAGTACATGATCTACCTGCGGTCACAATTCAGGATCTTCCGGTGGTTAGTGGACAATGCACGCAATCGATTAACCCAGCCTTTATAGGCAAATACAGAGTGAATAATGGGCGAGGTTTCACTCGCGCTGGTAGTGGATTGACGCATGGGGCAGCCCCCCAAGAGAGACATCGCTCAGGTGCGGGAAGGAAACACCACCACATCATCGCCCTCCTGCCATACCGGCAGCTTGATCATGGTTTGCAGAAAGAGCGGGTGCTCCAACCAGCGCTGTAACCACCGCTGCAGATTCGGGTAAGGCAGCTGGCCAAACACATCGCGATCCACATGGGCGAATTGGCGGACAAAGGGCATCACACCAATATCCGCGATGGTCGGGGTCTCCCCGAACAGGTAAGCGTTTTTCTCCAGCAACGCCTCCAGAACCTGAAGAAAGGCCTCTCCTCGTTGCCGATACTCTGCCTGAGTCATCTCGACATGCCGGTCGGCGTATTTATAGCGGTCCAGCCAATACTTGAACTCATTATCGTTTTGCTCAATCAGGGCATTCGCCTGATCCAGGATCGTTGCGTCTAACAGCCCTTGCGGATCCTGCTGCTCTAGCGCCCACACCATGATGTCCCGGCTTTCTTCAATCACAGCACCATCGGCAAGCCACAAAACAGGCACGGTGCCTTTAGGGCTTATCGCCAGCATTTGCGCAGGCTTGTTTTTCAAGGTCACTTCCCGCAGCTCAACCTGCAAACCCGCGAACAACACGCCCAGGCGGGCCCGCATGGCATAGGGGCAGCGGCGAAAGGAATACAGACAATCCAATGAGGTCGTCATAGCGATACTTCACAACTGGGCCAGGGGTGTATTTCCGCAACGGGGAACCGATATGTCTGCTCACCGCCAAAAGGGCTGTCGAAGAACGCAGCCCATAGGCTGCGCTTAGGGAAAGGATACTATTGAACCGGCGCCCGTCCCGGGAGCCTCGATGCACCGCAATGTTTTGGGTGCCCGGTTACTTGTGTTCCCGGCGGTTAAAGCACCATCGACGTCGCCAGAAGCAGCATAAGGCCCATGCCGATGATGTCGGTAAAGGTGGTCAAAAAAATGCTGCTGGCCGTCGCCGGGTCAGCGCCAAAACGTTTGAGCACGAGAGGGACTGTCACCCCGAATATGCCGCTGCCCACGCAGGCACCGATCATGGCGATGAAAATGACAATGCCAAGCATGGCGGGGCTGGCTGCATCGGTGGCCAGCGCATAGGCAAACATGGCAATGCCCGCAATAACCCCCACAGCGGCGCCGTTGAGTGCCCCCAGGAGGATTTCCTTACGTAATAACTTGCTGACCGGGTAGCCCTTCATCTGTCCCAGAGTGATGCCGCGTAATGTGATGGCCAGCGCCTGGCAGCCGGTGTTCCCGCTCTGCCCTGCCAGTACCGGCAGGAATGCAGCCAGAGCGACGATCTGGGTGATGGTGCTCTCAAACATGCCAACCACAAACGCGGCGGCGAAAGCGGTAACAAGGTTTACCTGCAGCCACGGATGGCGCATACGAAAGGCCGCCAACACCGGCGTGTTTATCTGCTCCTCTTTGGCCACACCGTACTGGGAACCTGCCTGGGCGCTCAGTTCAGAGGCAATGCGCTCGTAGAGTTTCCAGCCACGCACCTCGCCCACTACGCGCCGCTGTTCGTCGACCACCGGGTACATGCGATAGTGGCGGTAAAGCACCTCGCTAACGGCATCTTTCACCAGCGTGTCCTGCTCAAAAGCGAAGGGCTCGCGCACCATGATGTCGGAAAGCACCTCGGAGGGTTTTGACAGAATCAGGTCACGCATGCCAACCACGCCGACCAGATGGTCGTCCTCGGTCGCGAAAATGTAGCTAATCTCGGTTACATCCGCGCTTTTGACCATAAAAGCCAATGCCTCGGCGACCGTCGTGCTCTGTGGCAGGGTGGCTGTCACTGGTGTCATCAGTTCACCGATGCTGGCCTCCATTCCAGAGAGCACGGCAAGACTGGCCGCGTTATCCGGCGCGGCAACCTCCCCCAGATGAGAGGCAATAGTCGCGGCCTGACTGGCAGGCAATCTTGAAAGAATAAACTGGATATCGTCGGCGGGTAGCCTCACCAACTCCTCAGCGGCATCCAGTGCTGTAAGGTCGCGGATACGCTCGACCTTCTCGGTCAACTCCATACTCAGCGTCATGGTGTTCTCCGGCAGCGGTGTGACTTTGAGTATAGCAAGGAGGCGAGCTTTTGCCGTGCAAAGGGGGACAGCACGAACTGCCAAGTGGTGGGTGTTCTGAGTCAGTTACACTTCACTTCGCCTAACAGAGTTTTACGTATCACCCCAACGCGCACGCAAGCGACTGCCCAGCAACCCAACGACGCCCTGTTGCTTCAGCAAAGGCTTTCACCTTCGCCAGCGAGCCAACCGCCAGAGGAGCTCGCTGTTTCCGGGGCGCCATGTGTTTCAGCCAGCTAGTCTCGTCGATACCAAGGCGCTCAAGAATGCCTGCCGCACGGCAATCAATCGCCCCGCGCTTGTCTGCCCGCAAGGCCCTACCAGTCGCATCCACCAACGCCAGATAATCCATCAATCGCATACGAACAATCGTGGCATCGTCATTACTTTCGATATGATGAGAATCCACCAAAGGCAGCAATCGTGGCGCTTTTCCCCCTTGAGGAGTGTTCTTCACAGCACGGCTGCGCTGTTGCAAGGAGGTGAAATCGGAGGTTTCCGGTGTTGCTGCCATGCCCGCACGAACCGGATTGAGATCCACATACGCCATACAGCTAAGGAGGGCCTTCTCATCCAGTAACGCCTGGCTCTTGTAGCGCCCTTCCCAGAAACGGCCCTTGCAGCCATCTTCTTCGTTAGCCAGGCGGGCCAGATGCTCATTCAGGCAGCGCATGAACCAGCCCAGGTCATAGAGCCGGGAGCGCCATTGCTCCACGATCTCCAGGGCTTTCAGGGTTTCCGCTTCACAGGTCTCATCACGCAGCCACCGCTGAACCAACGGCGGCCCGGAAAACAACCGCATCCACTGTGTCGCGACCTCCCGGCAAGACCAGGCTTCTGCCCTGGCCTGATCTACCCTCAGCACCACATGGTAATGGTTCGACATCACCGCATAGGCACACAGATCAATCGCAAACACCTCAACCAGCGTCGCCAGACGCTCAACTACCCACTGCCTGCGATGCTCATAGTCCTGACCGGAGTAATGATCACGCCCACACAGAAAAGCCCTGCGGACACAACGGCAAATACAGTGGTAATACGGCGTTTCATCAAGAGAAACCTGCTGATAACGGGCTCGAGTCATGGTCGCCTCCTTGCTGATCCATGACCTCAAAATACTGACCTTACGAACAGTCAACCATCAGCCAACAACCACCCGATCTGTGAGAGATCTGCCAATTGATGGGTGTCCTGTTGTTTTACACAGCCAGGCGGGCCCGCATGGCATAGGGGCAGCGACGAAAGGAATACAGACAATCAAATGAGGCCGTCATAGCGATACTTCACAACTGAACCAAGGGTGTATTTGCGCAACGGGGAACCGGTATTTCTGCTCACCGCCAAAAGGGTTGTCGAAGAACGCAGCCCATAGGCTGCGCTTAGGGAAAGGATACTATTGAACCGGCGCCCCGTCCCGGGAGCCTCGATGCACCGCAATGTCGTCTTGTGCGCCAGTCTGGATACTGGCTACGAAGCCTGCAGTGCATTAGGGTCAGGCCTCCCATTTCCCATCCGGAAATTCAATCTTGACAGGAGTGCTAGGTCAAACGACAAGAGCAAGATTTCGCCATTAGTCCATGCACCTTCACGAACCGTTCCTTTCCAAGGTATCCATAGTTACTTTCTTTGCAATCTCTGCTGACCCTTCGTAAAACCTGAAAATGAAGGTACCTCCGCTCTGACTATTAACGAATAAATCCCCCCAACTACTGGCACTCCAAAATGAATCCACATAGGTTTCCAGGCAGGAATCGCCGGGGGAGACGCCCACGAACAGGGTGGAATGGGCTAACGGGGAGCACAGGAGTGCGCACAGCACGAAGAGGGTTCGACACTGCTGGGGAGTAACTCGGCAGAGTTTCTGCTTAGGCGTTCCCCAGAATAAAGGCATCCTGTCCCTCGTTGTTTTATGCCGCGATCCTGGCGGGATTATTATTGGTATTCGTTATTTGTGATCCAGTTCGAATTTACACAATCCGTACCCTGAAATAAATGAATGGGTTTCATTTTCTTGTTTAGCGGTTCGCCATGCGAGCATGGCTCCAACAGAAGAATGAGACGGCTTCCCGCTATCATGCCTCCACCGCCCTGCCCGCCGGTTTCTTTATTGGGACGGAAGTACACAAATAGAGACAAAGCCCCAACCCAATGAATCTGACCCATCCCGGGAATTCTTCTACCTTGATTCAATCCGCCACCTTAAACAGGGCTGCCGTGCCGATAACGTCTGGCTGCGACTGCTGACAATGTGAATAAGGCGGTGCCGGAATCGGGTGAGTCCTGGCCTGCCGCTTCCGGTTTACTGAGATTGCCGGCCGCGCCGGCGGCTCTTTTTGCTTACTGCCCGGCCCGCCCGGGCGACGATGCGCTTCGGAACTTGCCATGAAATATGCACTGCCCACCTTGATGAGCTGTCTGCTCCTTGCTGCCTGTGGCGGCAGTGATAGCGGTACTTCGACCACGGCTAACGCCCCGGCCACAAAGCCGACACCCAATGAGCCACCACCGATGCCCGCCCCGGATCCGGAGCTGCTCGCCTGCGACCAGACGCCGCCCAACCCCCTGCGTAATGCATATTTTGGTGAGCTGCATCTGCATACGGTGTATTCCCTGGATGCCGTTGCCGCGCAGCTGACCCCGGAAGGCGCCTACCGCTTTGCCATGGGTGAGCCGGTGGCTGCTCCCCCCTATGACGCCGCCGGGAATTCGCTGATTCCGCCTTATCAGATTGATCGCCCGCTGGATTTTGCGGCGGTGACCGATCACGGCGAATGGCTGGGCGAGCGGAAATTGTGTGAGGATCCCAGCCTGGACCCGCTTGCCTACAGCTCCCCCGAGTGCACGGTGTATCGCCAGGACCGGGAGCTCGGTTTCCTGCTGTTCGGGGGTGGCTGGGCCGGCTTCAGCCAGTTGGTGCCATTCCCCAATATCAGTTTTGACGAACCCTTCCTGCTCACCGAAAACGAAGTCCATCGTCCGTTGTTTTGCGGGGTGACCGGGGAGAAGTGCCGGGGCGCGGCCCGTGGCCCCTGGCTGGATGTTCAGCTGCAGGCTGAGCGCTTTAACCAGCCGGGCTGTTTCACTGCCTTTAACGGCTACGAGTACACCATGTCGCCGCTGAGCGACAATATGCACCGTAATGTGATCTTTTCCGGGGATCAGGTGCCGCAGGATCCTGTCAGTGTCTATGAAGCACCGGATCCCACCGCTCTGTGGGAACAGCTCGACGAGGCCTGCGCCGGTGAGTGCGAGTACCTGACCATTCCCCACAACTCCAACTTGAGTAACGGGCGCATGTTTGCCGGACCGGAAGAAGACGGCTACGACATTGCCGATAAGCGTCGCAATGAACCGTTGATTGAGATCTTTCAGGTGAAGGGGGACTCTGAATGCGCCCAAGTGGAAAATGGCAGCCCGGATGATCCCCTGTGTGATTTTGAAAAACTGCCCGCCACCAACTTTTTCGAGTTTTTCCTGGGCGTCAACCCGATTCCACCGGCCCCCGCATTTCAGAACTATGTGCGCCATGGGTTGAAGGAAGGGCTATTGATCGAGGAAGCCAAGGGCGCCAACCCGTTCCAGTACGGTTTCATTGCCAGCACCGACAGCCACTTCGGCCTGCCCGGGTCCGTGGATGAAGACAACTTTGCTGGCCACCGGGATGTGCCTCCGGTGGACGGGGTGAAAGACGACTACTTCAATAACCCCGGTGGTCTTGCCGTTGTCTGGGCTGAAGAGAATACCCGCGCGTCCCTGTTTGATGCCATGCAGCGCAAGGAAACCTATGGCACCAGTGGCCCACGCATGCAGCTACGGGTATTTGGTGGAAGCACCGAGCAAATGCCTGACAACATGTGTGAGCGTGGCGGCCAGGCGTTTGTGGAAACCGGCTACGCGGCCGGCGTGCCCATGGGCGGCGAACTGCATGCCGGCCAGGGCATACCACGCTTCGCTGTGTGGGCCACCGCGGATACCTTCCCCCGTGAGAACGACCGCAGCGTCAATGTTCCCCTGCAGCGTGTGCAAATCGTCAAAGGCTGGGTGGAAAAAGATGCCAATGGCCAGTCCCTAGCTCGCGAGCAGGTGTTTGATATTGCCACCGGAAACAGCGACTGGTCCCTGGACGATGACACCTGTCAGGTGTCCGGCAGCGGCCCGCAACAACTCTGTGCGGTGTGGGACGACCCGCAATTCCAGGCCGATCAGAATGCCTTCTACTACGCCCGTGTGGTGGAAGCGCCCACCTGCCGCTGGCTGACCCGTCAGTGCATGAATGCACCGGCAGATCTGGACTGCAGCAACAATCCGCAGGAAGAGTGGGCGGCCTGCTGCGAAATCGAGAATGGCAATGCCCCCTCCCGTATTCAGGAACGGGCCTGGGCCTCACCGATCTGGTACAAGCAGTGAGCTGGCTTCGTCACCCCTTGCTCCACTGCCTGCTCTTGGGCAGTGGCGCCTTCCTGGCGCACTCGTTGCTCACAGACCCCAGCGCCGATCATCCTGCCGCCACGGAAATTCATTTGGGTGCGGCAGAGGTGGAGGCGTTAAAGGCGCAGTGGCGACAACAGCTGGGGCGTGAACTGACCCCCGATGAACTGCAGGCGTCGCTGCAGGCCCGGGTGGATGAAGAGATTCTGATTAACGAGGCCCTATTACGCGGCTGGGATCGCACGGACCCTATTGTTCGCCGCCGCCTGCGCGAGAATCTGGCCTTTACCGAACAGCCGGCCAGCCACCCGTCCGATGCGCTGGCTACCGCCTATGAATTGGGGATGCCCCTGCAGGACCCGGTGGTGCGCAAGCGCCTTCTGCTTCGCATGCAGGCCGAACTGCGCAGCCAGGCGGACCTGGAAGCGGAGAATGCCGAACTGGCCCGCTATGCGGACTCGGCCACCACCCTGGCACGGCGGTGGCATGTGTCCCATGTGCTGCGCACCGGCCCGGATGCCAGGGCAGAGCTGCTTGCACTGCCGTCGTTTTCTCCTCAGGACGCGGTCAGCTATTCCGAGCCTTTTCTCGCCGGCAATGTATTGGCGGATATCAGCGACAAGACTCTCGCCAAGACCTTTGGCCCCGGGTTTGCAGCACAACTGGAAGCCCTGCCCCCCGGCCAGTGGGCCGGCCCGGTGGAGAGTGTTTTCGGGCAGCATCTTGTCTGGATCGAGGCAACAACCCGTCAGCCGGTACCGATCAACCCGGCCAAGGTGTATCTGGCCTGGAAAGCCGACCAAGAAAACCAGGCACTGCGCGACGGCATGTCGCAGCTGCGTCAGCAATACACAGTGAGTTGGGAAGAATGAGCCATCTGTTACGCCACGGTGTGGCTGCCTTGATCCTTGTCGCCCTCGCCAATACCGCCCTCGGCCATGGGCTGGTACCCATGTTGTTGAAGCTGGAACAGGTTGACGACCTGCATCTGCGTGTCAGCCTCAAGTCCGGCGTTACCGTCGCGCAAACGCCGACACCTGTCTTTCCGGAAACATGCACGCCGTCGGCACCGCAACGCACCATGGCAAAGGAGGCGCACTGGACGATCTGGCAGCTTCGCTGCGACGAAGAGCCCTACAGCATCAGTCTGCCCGGTCTGGGCGAGTACCAGGCCGTGGCTCAATACCATGCGCCCGGCAAGCCCACTCACAGCCGCTTGCTTGATGCCCACTCCCCCGTCTTCCAGTTCAAGGCATCCGGGAACTGGCTGGACACACTGATCCGTACCGCTCACTCCGGCATCATTCATTTGCTCGCCGGCTGGGATCACCTTCTGTTCATTATCGGCTTGACCCTTTGGTTGCGTCGGGGCAAACCCTTGGTGCTTGCGATTACCAGCTTCACCCTCGGTCACAGCCTGACCCTGGCCTTGGCTGCCAACGGCATCATCCGTTTTCCGGTTACTCTGGCAGAGATCGCCATTGCCGCCAGTTTGCTGGCCATGGCATTCCAGCTGAACCGGGGCACCCTCAAACAGCCCAGCAGGGCCACCGTGCTCCTTCTGCCGCTGGGGTTTGGTTTATTGCATGGCCTCGGGTTTGCCAATGTGCTCAATACCCAGGGGCTCAGCGGTAACGACTTGCTCATTACCCTGCTGGGTTTCAATCTCGGTCTGGAGTTGGGGCAACTGCTGTGTGTGGCTGCGGTGCTGCTGGTGATATTTGCCATGAAGCACCAGCTCCAACGCCTGCAGAGCATTGCTGTTTACAGCATCGGCAGCATGGCGGTTTTTTGGATGTGGGAACGGGCGCTGTTACTGACGGTTTGAGACCCGGCAGCGGTTCGCCATGCGAGCATGGCTCCAACAAAGAGGAAAAAGGAAAGAGGCGCCCGTGGCAGCTGACATGGGCGCCATCCGGAATCATCACGCCTCGAACCGTTTTAGCCGCCGTCGTAGCTCACGGTTTTCCCGACGTAGCGCCTCCACTTCATCAAGTAACTCCATGGCCAGGGCCACGCCCGCCCAGTTGATTTCCAGGTCGCGCCGCAGACGGGTGGCGCGGGCGATGTCGGCGATGACGGCATCGTCGAATTGCCATTCGCTGGCCTGCCTGTCGTGGGGCTCGATAATGCCAAGGCTGACGATGTCTATCAGGTCCTGCTCTGATATCTGCACCAGTTGGCAAATGTCGCTACTGCATACGGTGATTCTTAATTGAGAGGCCATGACTACCGTCTCCATTGTGCGCGCGGATCGAAGCTCGCCTTGTCGGCGAGTTGTTGCCACAGCTTTTCAATGTCTTCGCCGCTGGCATCGGGCATGACCACTTTCAGCACGGCAATCAGGTCGCCCTTGCCGGTCTTGCCGGGGAGCCCCTTACCGGGAATGCGCAGCTTCTTGCCGTTCTGGCTGTGTGCCGGGATGGTCATCTGAACCGCGCCGGTGAGGGTGGGCACTTCAATCTTCGCCCCCAACGCCACTTCCCAGGGCGCCACCGGCACGGTGACGATCAGGTTGTGGCCTTCCACATCGAACAAGGGGTGTGGCACCAGGCGGATGCGCAGGTACACGTCGCCAGCAGGGGCCTTGCCGATACCGGCAATCCCCTGCCCTTTCAGCCGGATACGCTCACCGCCGGTCACCCCGGCCGGAATTTTCACGTTCAGGGTTTTGCTCTTCTCACCGACCACCTGGCCGTACTGGTCGTACTCCGGCAGCCGGTAGGAAACCGATTTGGATTCGCTGCTGACCGTGTCTTCCAGAAAGATGGGCAGCTCGATTTCCACATCCTGGCCGCGCCGGGACGGGGCATGGCCGCTGCGGGCCTGGCGGGCGCCGGTGAACAGGGATTCGAAGAAGTCGGAAAAGCCCGCATCGGCAGGATCAAACCCGCCGCCGGAAGGCTGCCAACCGGGGGGCGGCTGGAACGAGCCATGGTCGCCTTGCTGGTTGCGCAGGGCGCGAAGCTGGTCGTAGTCGGCGCGCTTGTCCGGATCTTTCAGCACCTGCCAGGCTTCGGCCACGTCCTTGAACCTGGCTTCGGCGTCGTCTTCCTTGCTGATATCCGGGTGATATTTGCGGGCCAGACGGCGGTAGGCCGTCTTGATGGCAGCCGCGTCGGCGTCTGGCTCCACTCCGAGCAGGGCGTAGTAGTCCTTAAAGTCCATTTCACCTCTCCGGGCTCAAATACCCCACTCCCAGCATACTGCTATTTCAGTGACATTCCTGCGGAATATACGCCCTTCCTGATCAATCTACGGGACACCTATGCATTGAGAATAAAAGCCGCCAATGACCGAATGGATGGGTGCCCTATTCTTTCTTGCAGGTGGAAATGCCGAACGGCAGATAGACCGGACACCAGCGGGTGGTGCCAGTGAACAGCGGGATAAGACCGATAGCACCCCACCAGCTCTGAAATACAACGCCCAAGGCGATGATGGTCACACCCGCTACTAACCGCAAAGTACGGTCTGCGTTACCCACGTTGGTTTTCATGACAGCCTCCATTTTGAATGCTTATTGCTTGAGTCTGCCCTTATTCCAACTCGCGAACATTGATCCCGATCAGGAACCTCCGCCCACCGATCTGCCAATTGATGGGTGTCCTGTTGTTGGTTGCTGGTGTGACCGGCTTCCTTTGCATGCCATTCCTCCCTTGTTTAAAGTCGCCCCCTTTCAAGAATCATAAATATTTTCATTACCTTGATTGGGGAAAACCTGTGAAGTTACTGCATGGATTGCTTGCGATTTTTCTGCTTTCTGGCTGCGTGTCCAACAACCTGGTCCAGAAAGTTCACGAGGGGGACCTGACTTCCGAGTTTGCCGTAGTGGTGGGCTCTGTGGCCAAGAACCACAATGTGGAACCCCTGCTTGGGTATGCCATGCGGTTGGATAACCTGGATAACGATGGCCATAAGTACATAGGCGTCACTGATCCGGACAGCTGGCTTTTCCGCTCCCCGGAGCCGGATTTCGAAACCGAATACAGCCAAGGCCGGCTGTTCGCCATTCCGCTTTATGCCGGTAATCACGAGATTTCCAATTTCCGGCTGCGTCGAATCAACCGTGGCAGAATCGAGTTCCGTACCGCCAGGACCGACTTCTCTCTACCGGTGAAGATTGAACCCAACCGCTACAATTACCTGGGTGAGCTGAAACTGGTGACAGTCTCCGTACCCAGTAAGCTCGGCCGTCGCCAGTTCCCGGTATGGCTGATCACCGACGAGCAGGCCCGTGACATTGCTCTCCTCAAGGAAAAGTACCCGGAAGTCGGCGTAACAGACCCGCACAATGCCGTCCCGGATCACAAGCGCAAACCAACCCCACTGGTACTTCTTCCTGCCGAGCTCGATGAACTGGTGGAAAAAGGCGTGATAATTGAACTGGGGGAAGCGCTAGAGGCTACGGAGCAAGAAGACTGAGACTATTTCAGGCATCAGGGCCCTTTCTGGGGCCCTGTTAGGCTGAACGAACAAACAGGCGATGCGGCACACCTCCCCCTACGGGTTAGCATGGCGGTGACTCACTGTTGCAGTGAGTCACCGCCATGCTTTATTTGCCAGACAACGGGAAATCGCATTTACAAGCGTATGTTTCCCGGGCCGATCATTCGCTTGGGATTCGTCACCGACGTCATCCCTCTCTGGCTAGGCAGCGCTTGATTCACGCCCTTTAGAGGACGTCGATGCCAGCCCGATCACGGCCTTGGCGTTGGCGACCAGGGCCGACGCATCCGTGTCGTTAGGGTGGAAGTTAAACCGGTAATAGGCCAGGAAATCCGGCATGAATTCCTTGTAATGATCGGCGGCAAAGGTGATGAACCGGCGCCAGGATTTCAGATTGAAAAGCTGGCCATCACGCTTCATCAGCACCAGGTGATACAAGGTCGACATCAGGGTAATCATGGCAAGGCTGAAGGTATAAACCATCACCCTGGGCAGGTAAGCATCGAGCCCCTTGCCGTACAGGTGCTGATACAGGTCATACGCCACCGCCTTGTGCTCGGTTTCTTCGATACTGTGCCAGAGCCACAGATTCCGGATGGTGTCATCACGCATCTCCTTATAGGTGCTGCGCATCATGGTTGCCACCAGCACCGCAGTGTAGTGCTCCAGACCCACCGTCACCAGCAGGTTCCATTTCTTCGGGAACAGGGTTTCGATGCTTTTGAGGATAGTCCCGGTCACTTTTTCCAGCGATTCCGGATCGAGATTGTACTGCTGCGCACTGATGTGGAAGGCATGGTGCTCCTTGGAGTGCATGGCTTCCTGGCCGATAAAGGCGCCAATGTCGCGATCCAGCTGTGAGTGTTTTTTTACACCGGGACGCAGGGCTCGTACGGAGCGCACGAAGTAGGACTCGCCTTCCGGGAACAGGGTGGACAGGCCGGTAAAGTAGTGCGTCAGGGAAGGTTCATTGTCACACCAGTACTTTGGCATGTCGGCGAAATCATAGTCCATGCGGCGTACCGGGAAGGACGGGGAAGCTGTGTTAACTGGGGAAGAAGACATAATTCACCTCTAGTTAGTTCCAATTAAGAACTGATTACCGGAGGCTATCCTGCAGCAAAAGCAAACTCAATTCCATTTTGGAACTTACTAGATAATGGCCCGATATGAACGACTGTAAACGCCCAGTGTAAATGCCGCGGGCAGCGCCGATCCTGCAGCCTCAAATCCCCCTTCGCCCCATAGTTGGCACGGTTCCCGCAGTAATCAGGTGTAGCGGCCGGCTAGAAAGCCGGCAGAACTGTTTTGGTTTCCCCGACAGGGAAAGAGAGGTAACCCATGGATTCTGTCTCCATCAAAGACCTGATGTGCACCCGTTTTGCGACGATCCACCCGGAGATGCCGGTGGTGGAAGCCTCCAGCAATCTGATCAAGCTGGACATGCTGGGCAGCCCGGTCACCGACGCCCTCGGCACGCTGGTGGGCTGGATCAGTGAGCGCGAATGCCTGCAGGCCGCGCTGCAAGTGGTGTATCACAACCAGCGCGTGGCGACGGTCAAGGACTTGATGCAGAGCGAGGTGCTGACAGTGTCGCTGGAGGACGATGTGCTGAACCTGGCCCAGCAGATGCTCAATGCCAAACCCAAGATCTATCCGGTGGTGGATAGCGCCAACAAGGTGGTCGGCGTGATCAGCCGCCGCCATATTCTGACTATGCTGGATCAGAAGCTGGCGGAGTTGAGCAGGAAAGCCGGGTAATCCGGCTTTTTTGCTCTTTTTTAGGGCGCATCAGCGGTCTTTATTTGCACTACTAAGGTGCGATTTTTCATGGGCCATTTCGATGGCTAACAGGGTTTTCCGCTTCGGCACCGCTCTGTTCGCCATGCAAGCATAGCTCCTACAAAAGAAAGGTGGTGCCTTGGGAGGATGGACTACAGCTTCTTTACCCGCCGGTTCTTGCCCTTGATCTTGCCGCTCATTAATCGCTGTAGTGCCAGGTCGGCGCTGTCGCGTTCTATGGCAACGTAGGCCTGGTAGTCGGTGACGGTGATCTTGCCGACCTGGTTGCCGGGGATGCCGGCGTCGCCGGTGAGGGCGCCCAGGATGTCACCGGGGCGCAGTTTGTCCTTGCGGCCGGCGCCGATGCACAGGGTCACCGTGGGCGGCAACATGGGCTCGCCGGCGCGGGATTTCAGGCTGGACACCGGGTGCCAGTTGAGCGTTTCGCCCTGCAGTTCCTCGATGGCCATGGCCCGACGGCTTTCGCGTGGAGCCACCAGGTTGATGGCCAGGCCCTTCTCCCCCGCCCGGCCGGTGCGGCCGACCCGGTGAATGTGGGTCTGCGGGTCGTGGGACAGTTCCGCGTTGATGACCATGTCCAGGCTGTCGATATCCAACCCTCTTGCGGCCACGTCCGTGGCGACCAGGACTGACAGACTCCGGTTGGCAAAGAGAGTTAGCACTTCATCCCGCTCGCGCTGTTCCAGGTCGCTGTTCAGGGCCCTGGCTGCAAGGCCCTGCCGGCAGAGCTGGCTGACCACGTCCTGGCACTGCTGTTTGGTGACACAGAACACCACACAGCTGGTGGGCCGGAAGCAGGCGATGGCGTCGGCCACGGCTTCGTAGCGTTGCAGGGGCTCTACTTCGTAGAAGCGTTGCTCGATGCGGGTGTTGTCGTGCATGGCCGCCACTTCCACGTGTTCCGGATTGCGCATGAAGGTTTCAGCCAGTTGTTTGATGCCCGCCGGGTAGGTGGCGGAGAACAGCAAGGTCTGACGGCGGGCCGGGGTCTGGCGAATCACCTCGGCGATATCATCGAAGAAGCCCATGTCGAGCATGCGGTCCGCTTCGTCCAGCACCAGGGTGTTGAGGCCGTCCAGACTGAGGGTGCCCTTGCTCAGGTGCTTGAGTATCCGCCCCGGGGTGCCCACCACCACCTGAGCGCCATGCTCCAGGGAGCCGATCTGCGGGCCAATGGGTTGCCCGCCACACAGGGTGAGCACCTTGATATTGCCGGCACCCCGGGCCAGACGACGAATCTCCGCCGCCACCTGATCCGCCAGCTCCCGGGTGGGACACAGCACCAGTGCCTGGCAGCCGTAATAGCGCAGGTTCAGCGGGTGCAGCAGACCGATGCCGAAGGCGGCGGTCTTGCCGCTACCGGTGCTGGCCTGGGCGATCACATCCCGGCCCTGCAACAGGGGCGGCAGGCTGGCCGCCTGTACCGGCGTCATGGCGGTGTAGCCCAGAGTGTCCAGGTTGGCGAGCATGTCGCCACTGAGAGGCAGGGAGGAAAACAGGGAATCAGTCACGTAAGGGCCCGGGTAGCTGGAAATCAGGCGTGCAGTGTACCAACTGTTGGGCCGGGGGCGATGGATTTCAGAGGGTCTCCGGTTTTACCGGCTTCAGCGGTGGTTGTTCGCCTTGCGAGCAAGGCGCCAGCGGGGCGGAGTTTTGTCCGTATCAAAAACGGGGTAGACAAGTGAGGTGTTGTCATTCTAGTCTTGTAAACACATGTACACTTACATGTGTGCACATTTGTGCGTCCCCGATTGTATGCCTTGAGAGGCATTGCGTTGGGATTGCGTAAAACAGGTTGGCCAGCCCGCCCCGCACAGGCGGATACTGAATCCACCCTGACCCTACGCGCTACGACAACAGAACAGACAAAACGGATGATGGCGGGCAGCCCTTGCTGCCTGCCGCCAGCCTGGTTCGCCAGGTGAGCTAAACCTCACATAATGACAACGACCGAGGAACCGTTATGCGTCAACCCGCCCAGCCTGAGCCAGGTACATCACCATCCATCTGGTCTCGCCTGAGTACCATCACCGATTATTTCGCCTGGCCCTTGCGCACCTCTCATTACCTGGAGCTGGTGAATCCGCTGTGGACCACTCACAAAATGCAGGCCCGCGTCGTCAAAGTCTGGGATGAGACCAAAGATGCGCGCACCCTGACCCTACGCCCCGGTTTGAACTGGCGGGGCCACCGTGCAGGCCAGCATGTGCGAGTGGGGATTCCCGCCAACGGCAAGCATTACACCCGCACCTACACCATCTCCTCTCCGCCGGAGCGGGAAGACGACTGCTTCACCATTACCGTGAAGGCCATCGACAAGGGCACCATCTCCCACCACATCGTGCGCAATATCAAGGTGGGTGATTACCTGCCCATCGGCCTGCCGCAGGGGGATTTTTACCTGCCCGACGCGCAGCCGATTCAGCCGCTTTTTATTACCGCAGGCAGCGGTATTACCCCCGCCTTCAGCATGGTCAACAGTCTGATTGCTCAGGGGCGTCTGCCGGATACCCACCATATCCACTATGCGCCCCACGAGTTTGATGTGGTGCTGGGCAAGGAACTGAAGGCGATGGATCGCTACAACGAGCGCTATCACCTGCATCTGATCTACAGCCGCGAGGGCGAGGAACCGAGCCGTAACCGCTTTTCGGCGGCCCAGCTGGATGCGCTCTGCCCGGACTGGAAAGAACGGGACGTATATGCCTGCGGCCCCCCTTCCCTGCTGGAAGCCATCGAGCAATGCATGGAAGAGGCTGGCTGTATTCGCCGACTCCATGTGGAGCGATTCCGCGCCCCCTTTACCGAGGTACCCGCCGATGCAGTGGGTGGCCGGGTGCGCTTTGCCCAGAGCGATGTGGAAACCGACGGCGACAGCGACACGCCGCTGCTGAAAGTGGCCGAGGAAGCCGGCATGAACCCGCCCCATGGCTGCCGCATGGGCATCTGCCACACCTGCAACACCACCCTGGTTTCCGGATGTGTGCGAGACCTGCGTACCGGTGAGGTACTGAACGAGGCAGGCAGCATTGTACAGACCTGCATCTGCGCCGCCGCCGGCGACTGCGAACTGGATTTGTGAGGGAAGAATAATGAAAACCCATCAATACCCGGTCGACCTGACCGACGAACAGATCGAAGAATTCGGCAACGAGCTGGAAGCCATTCGCAACGAGGTGTTTGATTCCCGGGGCGACCGTGACCGGGCCTATATCCTCAAGGTGATCAAGACCCAGCGCACCATGGCGGTCAGCTCCCGCTTTGTGATTTACCTGTCGCTGTTTTTCATTCCCGCCTGGGGACACGCGCTGGCAACCTGGCCGGTGGCGCTCACCATCATGGGGCTGGGCGTGTTCGCGCTCGGTATCGCCAAGATCCTGGAAAACATGGAAATCGCCCATAACGTGCTGCACGCCCAATGGGACTGGATGAAAGATCCAGAGATTCAATCCAACACCTGGGAATGGGACACCATGAGTCCGTCCGACCGCTGGATGCATTCGCACAATGTGGTGCACCACACCTGGACCAATGTGCTGGAAAAAGATCTGGATGTGGGCTACGGCATCATGCGGGTGACGCCCATGCAGAAGTGGAAACCGGCGTTTCTGTTGCAGCCGATCTATTTCATTCTGCTGATGCTGTTGTTCGAAGAAGGCGTGGCCGTCCATGAGCAAGCCATCGATGACCACCTGAAAGGCAAGAACAAGCTCAAGGATTTCACGCCGTTGTTAAAACGGATTGGCTACAAGGTATGGCGGCAGGTGGCCAAGGATTACATCGCCTGGCCGCTGGCGGCGGCGCTGGTGGCGATCCCGATTTCCTTCTACGTGCCCTTCTCGCCCCTGCTGGTGTTCGGCATGGTGGCCGGCGCCAATGCGGTGGCCAACCTGATCCGCAACATCTGGGCATTCACCATTATCTTCTGCGGGCATTTCCCCGCCGGTGCTCACAATTTCACCCTGGAACAGGTGGAAGGGGAAACCCGCGGGCGCTGGTATCTGCGTCAGATGCTGGGCTCTTGCAACATTGAAGGCGGCAAGCTGTTCCACATCCTGTCCGGCAACCTGTCGCACCAGATCGAGCATCACCTGTTCCCGGACATGTGCAGCAACCGCTACAAGGAAGTGGCACCGCGGGTACGGGCGCTGGCCGACCGTTACGGTATTCCGTACAACAGCGCCTCCCTGTTCCGCCAGTTCGGCACCACCTGGCTGAACAATCTGCGCCTGGCCTTCCCCGGTGGCGGCGAACCCTATGAACCGCGCCGCGAGGAAGCCAGCCAGTCCTGACCGTAGACCGTAGGGTGGATTAGCCGAAGGCGTAATCCACCCTACGTTTTTTTGCGGGCGCCTTGCGAGTCTCGATCACTCCACAACCGGGCCCAATCGTTCAACCAGAAACAGAATTTCCTTCGTCACTTGAAGCAGCTCATCAATTAACCGCGATGGGACATCCAAGTGCCCTTCATACTCAGTCAGGTTCCTGCGCTTGTGACACAAATCCACTACTCGCCACTTCCCAGCCTCCAAGCCCAGGGTATGCTGCAGGCATTGGAATACCAGATAGCGACTCTCTGATCGGTAGCCGTGCCAACGCAAGGCGGCCAGCGATAGTGCATGGGCAGCCCCATAGGCCAGGCTGAATTGGCCTTCTTCCGAAAGCCCCGGTACTTGAGCATCCTGTAACCGGCGTCGGCCCGCATACAACATGCCATCAAATTCCTGTTGGTCCGGGGGCTCCTGTTTCAGCCCCCCGGTTTTCACCAGATTATCCAGTGCCGCCAATGTCATCGTCGCTTCCCTTCAACCAGAATTTGGGTTGTTCCATTACCCGGTTTAGAAAACTGCTGCCCTGCCCGCGCTTTTTATCGAATTCGTCCCGACTATATATGGTCGGGTTGATCGGTCGCATTAGCTCCGACTCCAGCGGCAGCAGACTATCCATGATATCGCTGTAGGATAAATCTTCTCCCACCAGCATCAGATCAATATCGCTGCTTTTGTCATCGGTTCCCTTGGCCAGAGAGCCATACACAAAAGCGAGTGCAAGCCGGTTATCCAGTGGCAGCAAGGCCCTGCGCAGCACCTCCACCACACCGAAGGTTTTTCGAACTATACCCAGCAATTCCGGGTACACAGGCGAGTTTATGTTGGCTTGATAATAGTTCTGGTTACCCTCCCGGGTTTGCACCAGGATGTTCGCTTGAACAAGCTTATCGAGCTCACGCAGTATCGTCCCCCGGCCCATCCCAGCCCAGCGCAGGATTTCATTGGTGTAGAAGCGAGCATCTGGCTTGCCAAACAACAACCCCAACACCCGTTGCTGGGTTTTGGTGAACAGGGCATCGCCTATCGTTAGCAGACTCATAACTTTCCTTTATGTACCCAATATGGGTACTATCATCCCCAATATGGGTACAGTCAAGTCCAACAACGTTTATTGAGCGCCCTGTTCTGTTAACGACGTCGTACCAGCCCGTCTTCCAGCACCTGCTCGAAGTGGTCTGTCAGGGTGTCAGCGGCCGGGCGGTAGTTCACCCCCAGCGCCTTGCTGCGGCTATTGTCGAAGCGCAGCGGGTAGCCCACGTTGCGACTGATGAACTTGCGGGTGACCGGGCCCATGAACGGGCCGACAGCCCATACCACCGGCTTGGGCACCTTCATCATCGGGAAGGGATACTGCTTGCCGAATTGCTTGCGCAGCATGCCGGCGATGTCGAGCATGGACACGGACTGGCTGACCAGAATGTAGCGCCCCTCCGCTTCCGGTTTGAATGCCCCCAGCAAATGCGCCTGGGCCACTTCGCGCACGTCCACCATGCCGTATTCCAAAGCCGGCACACCGGTTTTCAGCTTGCCTCGCCCCATATCCAGCAGGGTGCCAATGCTGGCAGAGTTGCTGGCGTTGGTCAGGGACGGGCCGTAGACCATGCCCGGGTTGATGGTCACCAGGTCCCAGCGGCTTTCTGCACTTCCTTCCTGGGCATCGTGGATCTTCCAGGCTTCGCGCTCCGCAGCGACTTTGGAATACTGGTAGGGATTGTGATTGACGCTGCTGGTGGTGTTCCAGTCGGCTTCGGTGAAGGCGCGTTTGCCTTTCATGTCGGTGGCATCCCCGTACACCGAGGCCACGCTGCTGGTGAGCACCACACGCTTGAGGGTGTCGCAGCGGTTGGCCGCATTTAGCACATTGCGAGTGCCCTCCACCGCCGGGCGCACCAGCGCCTCGTTGGCATCGGTGAAGCCATCCAGCACGAACGGCGAGGCGGTGTGCATGAGGATGTCGCAGCCCTGCATGGGTGCATCGAAGCTTTCGGCATCCAGCAGATCGGCCTTGAACAGTTTCAGGGTACCCGGCGCAGCGTCGGCAATGCGCTTCAAATGATCGACGCTCTTCGCCTTGTTGGGATCACGCACCGTGGCATGCACGGTATGACCCGCTTCCAGCAGATATTTGACGATCCAGCCGGCAATGTAGCCGGAGGCGCCGGTGACCATCACGGTATGAGTGTTACTGGGCATGCTTGGCTCCCGCCGATAAAAAGAAGGCCAACGCTACCACGATGGCAACACAAGACTAGGGCTGTTCGTGCCATTTCCTGGCCGTGCGGCCAACGGCAATCACAACGAAAACAGGCGCCAATGGCGCCTGTTTCATTCAGCTCTGCCAACGTGCCCGGTTGAGCCACATCCACGCGGCCAGCCCCAGCCCCCAGGCACCATTGACGATCAGGCCACCGACCACCTTGGTGGCGTTAACGTCCAGACCTTTCAGGGGAAACACAAGCAGCATGGCCACCAGTGTCGGACCGATGGCCCCGATGATTAACGCGCCAAGCCAGTGCCGGATACCCTGCCAGCGACGGATCAGCCACCAGACGGGAACACCCCAGACACCGCCCCAGAACGCCAGCGACAGCACCTGGGGAATGCCCAAGGGCGGCACCGGGGTCATGTTCCAGGGCGCTGCGGGAATGAGCCCCGCCAGCCAGAACAGCGCCAGCACGCCCTGATGAAACAATAGCGTGGCAATAAAGCCACCGGTAAAGGCTTGCAGCCATTGTTGTGCCGAGTTGGGCATGGGGAGCTCCGAGGTTGAGAGGTGTTGGCAAGGCGCGTTACTGATTACCCCGACAACTCTACACCATCCACCCTCCCCCATGCGTGAACAGGCCTAGCATGGTTTAACAGGCTGTTAACTTGAGGAACCTCTGAAAAACACCCGCTCTACTGTGGGAAGCGATGCTTGCATCGCGAAGGAGCCTGTACACACCGCCGTTATTCGTGATGCAAGCATCACTTCCCACAGAAATAAGGGGGTGTTGGGATTTTTTCAGAGGCACCCTTACCCCTCGTCCGGAATCTCCGGGGTCACCAATTGCGCCAGCATTTCCAGGGATTCCTGCCAGCCCTGGTAGCAGAATTCCACCGGTATTACCTCCGGCACCCCTTCCTGGGTAATGGTCAATTCGGTGCCACACAGCACCTCTTTCAGGGTGATGGTGACCTGCATTTCGCCGAGCAAGTTGGGGTCATCGAACTGGTCGCTGTGGCGTATCCGTTCGTTGGGCTTGAGTTCCAGGTAGCGGACGCTGAAGGCGTGGCTTTTGCCGGTGGAGAAGTTGGTGAACGACATGCGATAGCCACCCCCTTCACGGGCGTCCATTTCATGGATCTTGCCGGTAAAGCCATGGGGCGGCAGCCATTTGACCATGGCATCGGCATCCAGAAAGGCACGGTAGACGCGGTCGGGGGTGGCGCGCAGAACGCGGTGCAAACGGACGGTATTACCGGACATGATGACTCTCCTTGTTGGGTGTGATGCCTCCGTTCTTGGAGGGGGTATCCTCTTATCGAATGTGGCAGCCATCATTCGACAGGAAGATGCCGGTTTATCGTTTGCCAAGAATGCCATCCGGTAAGCGCCCCGCAACATCAACTAAATTGATTATATTCCACAAAAATAACCCATTTTTAATCAGCCATTCTGATCATATAGTGACTCCATCGACGGACAGGCAATGGAGCCTGTTACAGGAGGACGTCATGATCGAGCTGCGCACACGCAATGAACTTGGACATGCCAGGCACGGCTGGCTGGATACCCGGCATCACTTTTCCTTTGCCAACTACCATGACGCGGCAAGGGTGCACTGGGGTGATCTGCGGGTGTGGAACGATGACACCATCGCACCGCACACCGGCTTTGCCCCGCATTCCCACCGGGAGATGGAAATCATCACCTATGTACGCAAGGGAGCGATCACTCACCAGGATAGCCTGGGTAACAGTGGCCGCACCGAAGCCGGGGATGTGCAGGTAATGTCAGCCGGTACCGGCATCACCCACAGCGAGTACAACAGGGAAAACACGGAGACACAGATCTTCCAGATCTGGATCATTCCCAACGCCACCGGGCTGCCCCCCACCTGGGGCAGTAAGCCTTTCCCGAAGGCCTCTCGCGACGGGCACTTTGAAGTTCTGGCCAGTGGTTACCTGGAAGACACGGACGCCCTGCCGATACAGGCAGATGCGCGCGTGGTAGCCGCAACGCTGAGCAAGGGTCAGGACATCGAGTACGTGCTGGACCCGGCTCGCAAGGTCTACCTGGTGCCTGCCAAGGGACGGGTGCGGGTGAATGGGGTGCTGGCTGAAACCGGCGATGGTCTGGCCATCAGTGATGAAGCCCGGCTATCTGTGGTGGCAGAAGCCGACAGTGAGATCGTGCTGGTGGAGAGCGTCTAGGACAGACCGGCCTGCAAAGAAAAAGGCCCGGCGTATTTCCGGGCCTTTTTCTTTCCTGCAAGAGCTTGCCTGCAGCCATTTCATGCCGACATTATTGGCCGGTCTTTTTCTGCAGGGCGTTTTCCAGTGAGGCAATCTTTTCATGCATGGTGCGCATCAGGTCGAGCATTTCCTGACGCTCGTCGTGGGCAATCTGGTTGTTGGCATCCCGTTCAGCACGCTGTTCACTTTCATGCACTTCCTGGGTGGCGCTGACGATGATGGCAATGAACAGGTTCAGCACCATGAAACTGGAGATCAGGATAAAGGGCACGAAGAAGATCCACGCCAGGGGGTAAACCTCCATCACCGGCCGGGCAATGCCCATGGACCAGCTTTCCAGAGTCATGATCTGGAACAGACTGTAAATGCTTGCCCCAAGGGTGCCGAACCACTGCGGGAAGGCCTCACCAAACAGCTCGGTACCCATTACCGCAAAGATGTAGAACATCATCAGCAACAGCGCTGCGGTCCAGCCGATGCCGGGTAACGCCTGCATCAGGGACTCCACCAGCATGCGTAGCCGCTTTACCGATGACAGCAGACGCAGCACTCGCAGGATGCGCAGACTTCGCAGGATCGCCAGGGGTCCGGACGCCGGCGCCAGGGAAATGGCAACGATCAGAAAATCGAACACATTCCAGCCGGAGCGGAAGAAGCGTGGCCCGAAGGCAACCAGCTTGAGCACGATTTCCAGCACGAACACGGCCAGCACCACCTGGTTAAGCAGGTTTAGCCACTGCCCTGCCCGCTCCTGGGCCACCGCGGAGGTTTCCACGCCCAGAATAATCGCATTGAGAAGGATCAAAGCTGTAATGGTGTGTCCGAAAAGCGGGGTATTCAGCAGAGCAGCCAGGCGTTGCCGCCAGCCGGGGGATACGGACGTTGAAGTGGCCTGCATGGAGAGTCACCAAATAATCCAGGAGGCGCGAGTATACCTGATACCGGAGGGGGAATTGATAGGGGCCGTTGGCGCCAAACTCGCGTGGCGAAAGGTCGGGATGGGTATCCAGACCTTTCGCGTTACGAGCAAAGCGTCAGCGGGAAAGCGCGTGATCAGTCTTCCAGGGTCACCACAGGCTCCCAGACTCCGTCGATCACTTTGGAGAGAATCATATCGTTACCGGCACGGTGGTTGGTGGCGCTCATCTTGATATCCACCCCGGTGACCGGGTCGCTGAAGTCCAGGGATTCCATAGCCGCCAGGAAGGAATCGGTGGTCAGATCCGGCCCGGCCTTGCGCAGAGCCTCAATGGTCACCATGGCACCGACACGCCCCAGCACCGCACCACCGCTGGGTACAGAACCATACTGCGCCTGGTACTCATCCGCCCATTGTTTCGCTTCCGGCACATCCTTCATGCGGCTGACGATATCCTGCCAGGGAGACACACCGTAAAGCCCTTCGGTGACCCCCCCGGGTGCCGCGGCAACGGCGGAATGGAAGCCGGCCTGGGAGACCACAAACTTCACGTCATCCCAGCCCATTTCCTTGGCGGTGGCCACCACGGAAATGATCGGCCGCACCGGCAGGGCCACGGCAACCAGCTGGCAACCGGCATCCTTCAGGCGCGCCAGGGTGCCAGTGAAATCACTCTCGTCCGGTCGGTGGGAGGTGCTTTCCGCCAGGGTCAGGGAATCCTTGCCCGCCGCGGCGTCGTTAATGGCCTGGTTCACCTCCTCGCCGAAATCCGAGGGAATGTACATCACACAGATTTTCTCGATGCCGTACTCGTCCGTCATCCAGTTGACGCCTTTCAGTACCCCTTCATAGTAACTGGGGCCAAAGACGAAACGGTGGGAGAAGTCCCCCTCCTCTTCCATCTGTCGTGAAAGCGCCAGAGGAAGAATGCTGGGCACATTATTGCGATCCATCACCGGGAACGCGGCCAGGTTATGGGGCGTGCCCAGACTCATCACCATGGCAAATACTTCATCCCGGCTGATCAGTTTGTTGGTGGCCTGGGTGGCCTTGGGTACCTGGTAGGCATGATCCTCGACGATATAGCGGATCTCACGGCCATGAATCCCGCCCTCGGCATTCACGTCGGCAAACATGTCGTTGGCCACCTGCACCGCCGGGGAGGAAAACGCGGCAAACACCCCGGACAGATCGTGCATGCCGCCCAGTTTGATTTCGGTATCACTGACACCACGCACCGACTCGGCGGCGGCGCTCTCTTCTTCCTTGTTATCACTGCACCCGATCAGGGTGGCTGCGGCGAGAGCCGCCAGACAAAGCTTCTTCATGATGCATTCTCCTCTCGAATTCATACCTGAAGCCGTGACTTCAGGTAATTGCAATCAGTACATGGAATCAATCAGGTGCTTGTGTTTTTTCTCCACGAAGGAACGCTTCAGCTTCATGGTGGCAGTCAGCTCCTCATCCTCGGCGGTGAGCAGCACGTCGATCAGGCGGAAATACTTGATCTGTTCCACCTGGGCGAACTGTTTGTTCACATCCGTAATGATGCTGTCGATCAGGTCGATCACCTCCTTGGCACGACACAGGGAGGCGAAGTTGGAAAACGGGACCTGACGATCCTGGGCATATTTCTCCACGTTTTCCTGATCAATCATGATCAGGCAGGTGAGGTACTTGCGCTGGTCGCCAATGACCACGGCATCGGAAATATACGGAGAAAACTTTATGCGGCTTTCGATTTCCGCCGGGGTAATATTCTTGCCACCGGCGGTGATGATGATGTCTTTCAGGCGACCGGTAATGGTGAGCATGCCGTCTTCCAGACGCCCCACATCGCCGGTGTGCAGCCAACCATCGCGGATATCCTCGGCAGTTTTTTCCGGCTTGCGCCAGTAACCGGCGAACACATGGTCACCGCGTACCAGCACTTCACCGTTGTCGGCAATGCGCACCTCGGTATCGGGCAGCGGCTCGCCCACGGAACCGACCTGGGAGCGGTCCTTGCTGTTGAGCGATACCACGCCGGTGGTTTCAGTCATCCCGTAGCCTTCATAGAGCGGCACGCCCAGGGCCTGAAACCAGCGAATCAGGTCCGGCGAGATGGGTGCGGCACCGGTGGTGCCCCGGCGCAGGCGCGCCATACCGATCAGGTCCCGGACATTGCGCAACACCAGCAGATTCCAGAACTGGTAATGCAGCCAGGAAAGCGGCGAGCGTTTGCGCTCACAGTGCCAGCCATCCCCGGCAGCAAGAGCCCGATCGAAGCACCAGCGGCCAAAACCGGTGGCTTCGTCTCGCAGGGTCATCATGGAGCTGTAGATCTTTTCCCACAGACGCGGCACCGCGGCAAAGGTATGGGGCGACACTTCGCGCAGGTTCTCGAATACGGTTTCCGGGCTTTCCGCAAAGTTCACGGTACAGCCCTTGTAGATCGGTACTTCCACCGACACCAGCCGCTCCAGGATATGACACAGGGGCAGGAAGCAGAGCTGGTCGTCGTCTTCATGGGCTTCCAGCACCTGCTCACCAGCCGCCAACTGGAACAGCACATTGCGGTGGCTGATCATGGCGCCCTTGGGGGCACCGGTGGTGCCGGAGGTGTAGATCAGCATGCGGATGTCATCCGGCTGACTCTCGGCGATGCTGGCGCTGAACCGGGCTTCGGCATCGGCGATGCCCTCGCCCAGGGCGTAGAGTTCATCCAGGAACATGACCATGGGATCACTGAAATCCCGCAGCCCCTTGCGATCGAACACGATCACTTTTTTCAGGGTGGGCACCTGGTCGCGTACGGTCAGGTATTTGTCCAGCTGTTCATCGTTTTCCACGAACAGGAAGGCGGAGCCACTGTCATTGACCAGGTAGGCCAGCTGCTCGGCACTGTCGGTGGTGTAAACACCATTGCTGATGCCGCCCGCGCCGGCAATACCCAGATCGCAGTAGAGCCATTCCTTGTTGTCTTCACTGAGAATGGAGACCGGCTGGCCCCGCTCCAGGCCGAGAGACAGCAGCGCCACGCCGATGGCACGGGCCTTTTCGTAATAGTCCTGCCAGCTGTAGCTCTGCCAGATGCCCAGGTCCTTTTCCCGGTGCGCAATTTGCGCTCCCCGCTCCAGGCATTGCTGGCGCCACAGTTTGACCACGGTGTCGCAACCGTGGAGACGGGTCGGTGCGTTGTTGGTTGTTGTCATCATCAGCGCCAGGTCTTCTTTCGTTTCCAGCGTTTTTCCGGTCGGTCATCCCCCGCCGACTGGCCCAGATAGAACTCGCGAATGTCGTCGCTGGCGAGCAACGCCTCGGCGCTGCCGTCCATGACGATGCGGCCGGTTTCCAGCACATAGCCATGGTCCGCCGTGTTCAGTGCCACCTGGGCATTCTGCTCCACCAGCAACAGAGTCACGCCCTGCTCTTTATTCAGCCGACGGACGATGGCGAAGATTTCCTGCACCAGCAGCGGCGACAGCCCCAGGGACGGTTCATCCAGCAACATCAGCGACGGCCGCGACATCAGCCCGCGACCGATGGCCAGCATCTGCTGCTGACCGCCAGACAGGGTGCCGGCGGGCTGGTTGCGGCGCTCCAGCAGGATCGGGAAATAGTCATACACCATCTCCATGTCCTGGCGGATACCCGCCTTGTCGCGGCGGATGTAAGCCCCCATGGCCAGATTCTCTTCCACGGTGAGAAACGGAAACACTTCCCGGCCTTCCGGCACGTGGGCGATACCCTGACGGACCAGGGCATCCGGTTCGCGCCCCTCGATGGCTTCGCCAGCCAGGCTGATGCTGCCCTTGCGCGGCGCCAGGGCGCCGGAAATGGTTTTCATCAGGGTGGTCTTGCCGGCGCCGTTGGCGCCAAGGATGGCAACCACCTTGCCTTCGAACACATCGATGGATACCCCGCGCAGGGCCATCACCGGGCCGTAGAAGGCTTCCAGATTTTTGACCTGCAGCAGCGGCTTGGCATCATTCATGGCGTCTTTCTGCACTGCACTCATGAGGTTGCCTCCGTGCCCAGATAGGCTTCGATCACCTTGGGGTCTGCCTGTACGTCGGCGGCGGTGCCCATGGCCAGCGGCCGGCCTTCCGACACCGCCAGCACCCGGTTGGATACCCGCGATACCAGGCTCATGTCGTGCTCTACCATCAGTACGGTCAGGCCCAGATCTTTCTGCATGTCCTCGATCCACCAGGCCATGTTCTGGGTTTCTTCCACGCTGAGGCCGGAAGCCGGTTCATCCAGCAGGATCAGTTTCGGCTGGCTGGACAGGGCCCGGGCAATTTCCACCACCTTGCGCACCCCATAGGGCAGGCCGGCGATCAGCTTGTCCCGGTAGGGAGCCAGGTCGAGGAAATCAATCACCTCTTCCACCAGCAGCCGATGCTCCCGTTCACTGCGCCGAACCTTGGGCAGGAACAACAGCTCCTCGAACCAGCGGGTATTGCGCCGGCAATGACGGCCGATCAACAGGTTCTGCAGTACCGAAGAGTGATCGAACAATTCAATATTCTGGAAAGTGCGGGCGATACCCAGCCCGGCCACCTTATGCGCCGGCAGGGAAGTAATGTCCTGCCCGTCAAAGATGATCTGCCCGCCGCTCGGTTCATAGAGACGGCTGATCAGATTGAAGATGGTGGATTTCCCTGCCCCGTTGGGGCCAACCAGGGTGAACACTTCGCCGGGCTCCACAGTGAAACTGACACCGTCCACCGCTTTCACCCCGCCGAAAGAAATGGAGAGATCCTTTACCTGTAACAGACTCATCGTTGGCGCTCCGTTTTCAGGTAGGTACGGGTACGGCGGAACATGCCCTTGCGGTACAGCGGGAACAGCTGCAACCAGGTGCGCACCTTGAACCAGACGCCGTAGAGGCCACGCGGTTCGTAAATCACCATAAGCAGAATCAGCAGGGCGAACAGGGCCGTATCCAGGCCCGGGTAGGCCGCAATCTGGATGCCGGCGGTGTTATCCAGGTAATCACTGGCGATGGCGATCAATTGTGGCAGCAACACCACCACAATGGCGCCGAAGAAGGCCCCGTGCACCGAGCCCAGTCCGCCGATCACAATCTGCAACAGCAAGGTGATGGAGATCAGTACCAGAAAGCTTTCATAGTTCACCGCCTGGGCCAGGTGCGCGTAGAGCGCCCCGGCCAGGCCGGTGATAGCGCAGGACAGGCTGAAAGACAGGGTCTTGGCACGGGCCACATTGACCCCCAGGGCCCGGGCGGACACTTCACTGTCACGCACGGCCAGGAAAGAGCGGCCCGAGGCACTGCGCAGCAGGTTCAGATACCCCAGGGTGACCAGCACCAGTACCGCCAGGCAGAGATAGTAGAAGGCTTCCGGGGTGGCATACCGGTCGATCTCCATGCCGAACAGGGCAATCGGCGGGGCAAACACCCCGGCCACCCCACCGGTAATCGGCTCGGCCATAATCGCCACGTCCTCGATAATGATGCTCAGTGCGAGAGTGGCGATGGCCAGATAGATGCCGCTCATGCGCAGGATCGGCCGGGAGATGATCGCACCGATCACTCCGGAGGTGACTGCGCTGGCCAGCAAGGCAGGCAGGAAGTGCCAGCCGCGCAGCATCAACGCCAGATTGGTAAAGGCCCCAATGGCCATGAAGGCCGCATGCCCCAGGCTGACCTGGCCGGTATGGCCACTGATCAGCATCAGGCCCAGCCCCGCCAGGGACCACACCAGCACGGCAGTCAGTTCACCCAGATAATAGGTGCCCAACAGCCAGGGCGCCGCCAGCAATAGCGCCATCAGGATGGCGTACTGAGCCAGGTGCCAGCGCCCTTCAAAGAGATTGATATCGTCGTCGTAACGGCTTTTGAATCGGTTGCTCATGGCCTACACCTTCTTCTGGCTGATCTGCGCGAACAGGCCGCCGGGGCGCAGGATCAGCACCAGCAACATCAACACATAGGGGGCAATCTGGCCGACGCCGGACGGCAGATAGCGACCGGCGAAGGGTTCCACGATGCCCACCAGCAGGCCGCCCAGCAGCGCCCCGGGCAAAGAGCCCAGGCCGCCGATCACCGCCGCCGCAAACGCCTTGATACCGAACAGCAGCCCCACGGAAGGTTCCACCGCCCCCTTGGCGGCAAACATGACCCCGGCAATGGCCGCCACCACCCCGGACAGGGCCCAGACAATGGCATTGATGCGTTTCACCGGAATGCCCATGTAGTAAGCCGCCATCTGGTTCTGGCTGCTGGCCTGCATGGCCACGCCAAGACGGGTACGGGCAAAGAAGAAATAGAGAATGGAGGTAAGCGCCACCGTGGTAATGATGATCACCGCGTCCACCACCGGGATCATCAGTTCCCCCAGTGTCCAGACCCGGCCAATAAAGGGCGTTTCCAGCGAGGTGGGATCATGCCCCCAGATCACCCCGGCCACGAAGCGGATCAGGAACCCGAGGGCGATGGTCAAGATCACCATGGCGAATTGCGGTTGGCCAAAGATGGCTCGCAACACGAAACGATCGAGGAGGTAACCGAACAGGCCGAGGATCAAGGCGGCCAGGGTGATACCCACCAGAAAAGGCAGGTCCGCGTAGCTGGTGTTGATGAAGGTAACGCCGAGAAAGGCCCCCAGCATCATCATGTCGCCCTGGGCGAAGTTGACCGCTTCAGATGCCTTGTAGATCAGTACAAAACCCAGCGCCAACAGCCCGTAAATGCAGCCATTGGCTATCCCGCCGACCAGCAGCTGGAGTATATCCATGGTCCCTCTCTCCCGGGGGGTTATTATTCTGTTTCTTTTTTATTCAAGTGTTCCCGAGCCTAGCGGAAGTCCGACATTCTCACCAGTATGTAAAATGTAACAGGATCTGAAAGCACCATGACAATGATGGAGCCGCCCTGCTGTGCTCCCTGACTGCCCACCGCATTATCAGATTCCGCCTTCGCAGTCCCGTTCTTTCAAGAGCGGCTGCAAGGTGGTGGCATCAATCTGCAGGGTGAAATGTACCGGACCGGACTTACCCAGCCACAGGTAACGGATCTCCACCTGATACTCGGATTGAGGAGATGCCTGATGGTGCGCCGCCAGCCTGTTCGCCAGATTAACAAGGCGTTTGCGAGCCAGGTGGTCCTCACTGACAGGCTCCCCTGTCTGCCTGTCGGCATGCGTAAACAGCCATTGATACCAGGCACACCACTCTTTTCTTTGTTCAATATCCGGTTTGCCGGCGAGCCATTGCGGGACACCACCGGCAAGCCCTGTGTTCACCATGGCCATCAATAACAGAAAAATCCACGGTTTCATTGTTTTATTCCATCCGTCAACTTTCTTCCTGCTGATGCCTTGCGGTGCTGTTTGTTTCAGCAGGAAGGCTGAAACACCTTTCGCTCTGCTGCATCTTTACTGATAGAGCAGACAAGCAGGATCCAAGATGACAGAAAAACCGTCTTTTCGGCTATACCGGCCAGGAGATTTTCCGGCGCTGGTCACCATGGTTACCGCGCTTTACCAGGAAGACCCGCCCGGGGAAGCCATGAATGCAGCAAAGGTCATGCGCACCGTGACGATGTTAAGTCGAGCGCCGGAGAGGGGCCGTATCGTGATTTTCGATATAAACAATGAGGTGGCGGGCTATGCCATTGTGATTCACTGCTGGAGCAATGAGTTCAGTGGTGATATCCATCTGCTGGATGAAATGTACATCATGCCGCACAAGCGCAATCTAGGTATCGGTACGGCTTTTCTGCAGCATCTTCTTGGCCAGATCGACGAATCCGTCAAAGGATTACTGGTGGAAGTCACTCCCGATAACCACCGTGCTCTCCGCTTCTATGAATCCTTGGGATTTACTGCAGCCACCAACCGGCATCTGTTTATACCCCTACCCCTGCATTGATGTGACACCATCCAGTGCATGACACAGCCAGTCGACAAACAGGCGGGTACGGGCAGGCAGCAGGCCCGCATGGGGATAGATCACATTTACCGGGCGGACCGGCAATTCAAAATCGGCCAACACCCGTACCAAGGAACCGCTGTGTAATTCCTCACCGACCTGATAGGACAAAAACATGCCAAATCCCATGCCGGCGACACAGGCTTCAATGGCCGGCGCAATCTGGTTGAATTCCAGATTACCCTCAACCGGCACGGTGAACGTTTTGCCCTTGTCCTGAAAGCGCCAGGATCGCATGGCCCGGTGCGCCAGCACCGCCTTTCCCTGTTGTAAGTCCCACGGATCGAGCGGAACACCCTGGTGTTTCAGATAGGCCGGGGCCGCCACCACCATGCGCCGCACATGCCCAACCTGACGAGCCACCAGGGTCGAGTCCGGCAAAGGGCCGATACGCACCCCCACATCCAGACCCTCCTGCAACAGATCCACATTACGATCATTGAGTTCCAGCTGGCACTTTACAGCCGGGTAGCGGCGTACAAACCCGGTAACCGCCGGCGCAACATAGCGCTGACCGAACTGCACCGGCGCGGTAACTCTCAGGGTACCGCCCGGCTCTATCTGGCCCGCACGAAGGAAAGCCTCGGATTCATCAATGGCAGCAAGAATGGTGCGGGTCTGCTCCAGGTAATGCTGCCCTTCCGCAGTCAGCGACAGGCGGCGGGTGGTGCGATTGAGCAGACGCACTCCCAGATGAGATTCCAGGTCCGCCAGCAGACGAACCACCGTCGGCAGTGAACAGTTCAGGGAACGGGCCGCCGCCGTCAGGCTGCCATCATTGGCAATTTGTACAAAGGTGCGCATGGCACGGAGCTGGTCCATGGGCACAGATTATTCCGATTTTCGGATTAGTGAAATCAACAAACGGATATTTATTCCACTTCTAGAATTACCAACACTGGAGCTCCCCCTTCAGAAACAGGAGAGATCACCATGACCACCACCGGGCCCCTCCCCATCCGGCTGTACCAGTTCCCCTTGTCCGGCCACAGCCACCGGGTGCACCTTTTTCTGTCCCTGCTGGATATCCCCCATGAAGCAATCTACGTGGATCTGCCCGGCAAGGCGCACAAGACTCCGGATTTCCTGACTATGAATCCCTTCGGGCAAGTGCCGGTGATTGATGACAACGGCACCATTCTGGCCGACGCCAACGCTATTCTGGTGTACCTGGCCAGCCGCTATGACAATGGCCGCTGGTTGCCACAGGCGCCGGTAACCGCAGCGCGCATCCAGCGCTGGCTGTCTGTGGCGGCCGGGCCGCTGTACCTGGGCCCTTGCTGCGCACGGCTGGCCACCCTGTTCGGTGCCGACATCGATACCGACCGGGCCATTCGTCAATCCCACGATCTGCTCACGATCATGGAGGCCGGGCTGAGCACATCGGATTTCCTGGTCGGCAACACGCCCACTCTGGCCGACATCGCCATGTACAGCTATACCGCCCATGCCCCGGAGGGAAACGTCTCGCTGACGCCGTACCCACACGTGCAGCAATGGCTGTCGCGCATCGAGGCGCTACCCGGCTTTATCGCCATGGAAGTCTCACCGGTTGGCCTCAACGCCCGGGAAAAGCAGGCATGAAAAACCGGGAGCCAACGCCGGCATTCCACCCGGGTGAGCAGCTTCTGCAGCAACGCCTTGGCGTCAGGGAGAAGATGGCGGAGGTCGGCCAGCGGGTGATTCGTGACTACATGCCGGAGCAGCACCGCACGTTTTTTTCTCAGTTACGGATGCTGCTGATCGGTGCGCTGGATCCGTATGGTCAGCCCTGGGCCTTGCTATTCACCGGCCCCGCCGGCTTTATTGCGTCACCGGACCCACGTGCCCTGCGCATCAGCGGTCCCGGCATCGCCGGCCCACATCCGGGTGGTATCACTCTGGAAACGGGCGCCCCAATCGGCATGCTGGGGCTGGATTTTTCGACCCGGCGGCGCAATCGGGCCAACGGGGAAATTCTCGCCCGTCACGGTGATCATATCGATGTGGTTGTCACCGAAAGTTTTGGCAACTGTCCGAAATATATTCAGTCCCGCGAGGGCGAGCCCGATGCGGCCCATCGGCTGGCCGGAGCTCCTTGCCATGCCGACGCGCTTGATGAAAGCGACCAGCAGTGGATTGCCGAAGCAGACACCTTTTTCATTGCGTCCACGTATCCTCCAGGCAACCGGAGTGGCCGCGCCGGCGTGGACATTTCCCACCGCGGTGGGAAACCCGGTTTTGTGGAGGTGATCGACAACCGCCATTTACGTTTTCCTGATTACGCTGGCAATCACTTTTTCAACACTCTGGGCAATCTGACGCTGCACCCCCGGGCCGGGTTACTGTTTATCGATTTTGACAATGGGGATCGGCTCTATCTGTCGGTGGAAGCGATAGTCCTGTGGGACAGGGACAATCAAACGCACAGCGTGGAATTGACGATCCGGCAACGGATCAGGGTGCCCACAGCACTGCCCTGGCAATGGCAACCGCCGGCTTATTCCCCGTTCCTTTGACTGGCGGTCGTCCCCGGTGCCCAGCAGCGATAGCGATGAAAAAGCACCGCACCGATCTGTAACTGTCCATCGCGCTGAAATCCCAGACGCTGCATGCCTTTTACCCGAACCCTGCCCGGCGGCAGCAGGGCAGTAACCGATGCCAGTTGCATATCGTCAAAGGCAATGCGGAGCATCTTGCAACACACCGCGCGGCCGATTCCCCAGTACTCTGCCGCCAGCACCAGACCAAGATCCGCCTCTCCCTGTTCACACTGAAAGCCACCCCACCCTGCAAAGCGGCCTTCCACATGGATCGACCAGGGACCATAGCCATGTTCCTGCCACTGGCCATCCTTCTCCGCCACCCACTGCCGGCATACGGCTTCATCGAAAACATTACCGGCCAACGGCAGATGCCGCAGTACACGGGGATCGTTATGCAGGGCAATCAGCTCGGCGTGCGGGACCTCCCCCAGGCGCCCGAACGTCAACAACGATGTGCCATCCCGGTTTTCAACGCAGATTTGCCGCCTCAATGCCTGCTCTCCTGATCCAGCAAGATACCGGCAATTTCGGCAAGCGCATGCTGTTGCGCATCGCTGAGCGGCTCGCCCAGTCGGATCTGGATTTCTGCGCCATAAACCTGCCACATCTTTCGCAACAGTGTCTCACCGATATCCGTCAGGCAGACCTGTTTAGCCCGGCCATCACTGTCACAACCGCTGCGTGTCACCACACCTTGGTTTTCCATGCGATCAATCAGGCGGGACAGGTTGTGCTTGGGCAACAGCACCTCCCTGGCAATGTCGGATTGACGCAACCCTGTCGGCCCGGCCCGGCTGACCTCCAGCAAGACGTCGTACCAGTTCAGCGGCGGGAGCCCGGCTTGTTTCAATGCCTTTTCCACCTCTGCCAGCAGACCGGCGGAGGCTTTCAGCAGTCTGGCCCAGGCCAGCACCGTATGTTTCTCGGGTTTGTTTTTCATGGAGTCAGAGTATCGCCACATAGTTGCAAATGCAACTAGCTATCGATATATTGGTTGCAACTGCAACCAAAGGAGAAAGACATGGCTATCTCAACCATCCCCCGTGACACCCTCAAACAACGGCTGGACCAGGGCCAGCCCACCACACTGGTGGAAGCTCTCCCACAGCGTTACTTCGATGACGGCCACTTGCCGGGGGCGATCAATATTCCCCATGACAAAGTCCGCGAAGCCGCTGCCAGCCAGCTCCCGGACAAGGATGCCTTTATCGTTGTCTACTGCGCCAATACGCCCTGCGCCAATTCCAGCCAGGCAGCCGTGACCCTGCACCAGCTCGGCTATACGCAGGTCCATGAATACGTGGAAGGCAAGGAAGACTGGCGGGAAGCGGGCTATCCGCTGGAAACCGCCTGAACTGCAACAATTCCTGCCCGACTGCATCCAATCCAGAACGAACCACCTGTGCAGTGAACCGGTACGGGTGTTTCATCCATCAGAGAGGGAGCACTCGGGCATGGATACTCTGGACGACATTCTCGACACCCTGAACCTGAAAGGCGCCCTGTATTTTCGCACCGACTTCTCTGCCCCCTGGAGTGTATCGGTGCCGGATCTGCCGGGTGCCGCCCGTTTCCACCTGGTAATCCAGGGGCAGTGTCATGTAAGACTCGAATGCGGACGCTCGCTGTGCCTGAACAGCGGTGACCTGATCATGATCCCCCGTGGCAAGCGACATATCCTTTCCCACAGCGAGACGTATAGCGCTCCCCCGCTTGAGGATGTGCTGGCACATGCCAATTACGACGGCAAGGGAGTGCTGACGCTGGGCAACGGGGATCCGGCCGCGTCCACCCAGATGGTCTGTGGTCATTTCACTTTTCGGCGTGGCGCGGATCACCCCTTACTGCGGGCCTTGCCCGATGCCATCCGGATCACGTCGGCCATGCGTGCCACGCAGCCCTGGCTGGATGAAACCCTGCGCCTGATTACCCGACGCGTTTTTACCGACAGCACCGGTTCGGCAGCAGCCATTACCCGCCTTTCCGAAGTGGTGTTTGTGGAGGTCATCCGGCTGGGCATCGCTGACACACCGGCGATGCAGAGGATGCTGGAAGGCTTCAGCGATCGCTATATCGGCAAAGCACTTCAACTGATGCATGCAGACAGCACCGCACACTGGACAGTGGAATCCCTGGCCAGGGAAATCGGCATGTCGCGCAGTCGGTTTGCCGACCGTTTCCGCCATCACCTGTCCATGAGCCCGATGGCCTATCTGTCGGAGTGGCGACTGCAAAAAGCGCTTTCCCTGCTCGACAATTCGCAGCATAGCGTCCAGCAAGTTGCCATCCAGTCCGGCTATCAGTCGCCGGCGGCATTTACCCGTGCCTTTACCGGAAAGTTCGGTATCGCACCCAGTGAATACCGAAGACGGGCTGGCTGATTTTTTCTTTTGCTATCAAAAAACATTCCTGCCTTTGCGGATCGTCCTGATCTGTTTGCTACCACGCCCGAATAACGGCGGTTTTATTGTTCCAGGCTCCCTCGCGCACTACGTTGAAAAGGACTTCAACAAACCCGCGAGGATCTCACCATGCAACGCATACCCCCGGTTGATACCAACCAGCCACCGGAACAGGCCGCACCATTACTGGCCGCAGTAAAAAGCAAAATGGGGATGGTTCCCAACCTGATGGCAACCCTGGCAAATGCGCCGGTGGCCCTTCAGTCCTATCTGGATTTTTCCGGCGATCTTCAGCAGGGAGCGCTACCCGCCCGGCTTCGTGAACAGATTGCCCTGGCAGTGGCAAACCGTAACGGCTGCCAGTACTGCGCCAGCGCTCACGCCATGCTTGGCAAACAAGCCGGCCTTTCCGAAGACGACATCCGGAGCGGTCTTGGCGGGGAAGCCGGTGATCCGCAGGAAAATGCCGCCCTGCGTTTTGCTGTTGCCATTGTGGAGCGTCGCGGCCAGGTCAGCGACCGGGACCTGGAGGCCGTCCGCAATGCCGGGTTCGATGATGGCGAGATCGTGGAAATTATCGCCCATGTGGTGCTGAACACTTTCACCAACTACCTGAACAACGTGGCAAACACGGATATCGACTTCCCTGTCGTGTCCCTGAAAACCGCGTAACGCTCACGAAAAGGAGACTTACCATGAACCTGAAAACCGTTTTTTCACCGCTGATCCTGGTCGCCCTGTTCGCCCTGCCTCTGCAACCGGTAATGGCTGCGGACGAATACAACACGGCCTCAGGACTGACCGCCGTTGGTGCGCCTCTGGGTCTGCACGGCATCGACCCGGTGGCTTTCGTAAAACTCGGAAATCGCCAGCCAGGCATCGCTCAGTACACGGCAGTCCATGACAACGTGGCCTATTACTTCCAGACAAAGGAGAACCTGAAAGCCTTCAAGAAAAATCCGCAAGCCTACCTGCCCCAGAACGGCGGCTACTGCACTTTCGGGGTTTCCGTGGGCAAAAAGTTTGATGGCGATCCCCGCTACGCGGATGTGATGGACGGAAAACTCTATGTCTTTCTGAACGAGGAAATCTTCAACGCCTACCAGCAGGACAAGGTCGGCACCATCGACAAGGCCAACAAGCAATGGCCAAAGATTCGCAGCAAGGCAGCGGAGTCGCTGTAAAGGTTATCCGGGCGCCCGCGTGGCGCCCTTTGCGAATTGTCACTTTTAAAAAGACAGAAAGGAGAGGAATGATGGAAGGCGTTTATTTTTACCTGACCCTGAGTGGTCTACTCACTATTTTCCTGTGGTTTCCCTACATTATTGCCCGCTTGTTTGCCTGGGGATTGCCCGGATTGCTTCACAGCTACCCCGAAAATCCGCCCGAGCTCCCTGCCTGGGCACAACGCTCACAGCGAGCCCACCTTAATATGGTGGAGACCCTGCCGGCATTGCTGGCGGTTATCATCCCCGCATTGGCACTGGCTCCCTCCACACTGTCCAATACTCTGGCCTGCTGGATGCAAGTGTTCTTTTATGCACGGGTAACCCATGCCGTTGTGTTCACATTGGCCATTCCCTATCTGAGAACACCCACATACCTGGTTTCATGGATTGCAATCGTAATGATAGCGGTGCACACCTTGCGCATAATGTAACGGCAGGCTTGACGTTACTCATATAAAGGGGGCTTGCAGGGTTCCAACAGGAGCAGCCGATTCGGTTATGCTTGGCACTCACTCCTGTAACGATAGTCAGCCATGTCAGCCTCTACAGACATTTATGCCGTCGCCCGGGTACTCAGCCGGGCGTTCTTTCACGATCCACTGTTTGGTTATTTCTTTCCGGACGATCAACATCGTTTGGCACTGTCCCAGCATACCTTTCTCTTTCTGATTCGCCATGCGAACCACCGGGGAGAAATCTGCACTACGCCAGGCAACATTGACGGCGCTGCCGTGTGGCTGCCGTCTCGGGCATTGCACCGCAGTGTCCTGGATATGGTTCGCTTTGGCGCCCTGCCCATGTTGCGCCAAGGGCCCGCGGCAGTGAAACGGCAGGTGGATGCCGGGGAAGCCATGCAAGAAGTGCATGACCAGCTGATGCAAAAACCTCACGCCTATCTGTTATTGCTGGGGATTGATCCGCAGAAGCAGGGCCAGGGGCTGGCCACACGGCTGTTGCAACCGACGCTGGAGCGGCTGGATCGGGAAGGACTGTCTGCCTACCTGGATACCCATAACCCGGACAATGTGTCGCTGTACCGGCGCTTCGGGTTTGAGGTGGTGCACGAGGCGGTGATGCCGGGGACGGATGTGCGGCATTGGGCGATGGTGCGTTGAAAAGCAATTTTTCACCACAGAGGCCACAGAGTTCACTGAGGAAAAACCCTCTTCGTCTCTGTGTTCTCTGTGCCCTCTGTGGTGAAACCGTTTTTGCCTGGGGTTATCTTTCGTTTCTCGTGAATCGCTCTGCGGTATCTTTTCAGCCTACGCCCTGGCTTTTCAGGTAATCGTCGTAGCTGCCGTGGAAGTCGACGATGCCGGTGGGGGTGATTTCGATAATCCGGGAGGCCAGGGAGGACACGAATTCCCGGTCATGACTGACGAACAGCAAGGTACCCGGGTAATTTTCCAGCGCCAGATTCAGAGACTCGATGCACTCCATATCCATGTGGTTGGTGGGCTCATCCAGCAGCAGGATGTTGGGCCGTTGCAGCATGATCTTGCCGAACAGCATGCGCCCCTGTTCTCCCCCGGAGATCACTTTCACGGATTTGCCGATATCTTTCTGGGAAAACAGTAACCGGCCCAGGGTGCCACGGATGACCTGTTCGTCGTCTTTTTCCTGGCCCCACTGGTTCATCCAGGCGAACAGGTCCATATCGTCGGCGAAGTCGTGGGCGTGGTCCTGGGCGTAGTAACCCAGCTCGCTGTTCTCGGACCATTTCACTTCCCCGGCGGTGGGCGCCAAATCCCCCACCAGACAGCGCAGCAAGGTGGATTTGCCAATGCCGTTGGGACCGATGATGGCGATGCGCTCACCCACTTCCACTCGCAGGTCGAGACCGGAGAACAGCGCCTCGTCAAAGGATTTGGCCAGTCCCTTCACTTCCAAAGCGTTGCGGAACAGCTTCTTGTCCTGCTCGAAAATAATGTAGGGATTCTGGCGGCTGGAGGGTTTCACTTCATCCAGCTTGATCTTGTCGATCTGCTTGGCGCGGCTGGTGGCCTGCTTGGACTTGGAGGCATTGGCGCTGAAGCGGCTGACGAAGGTTTTCAACTCGGCGATCTGTTGTTTCTTCTTGGCATTGTCCGCATGCAGGCGCTCGCGGGCCTGGGTGGCCGCGGTCATGTATTCATCATAGTTGCCCGGGTAAACACGCAGCTCGCCGTAATCCAGGTCCGCCATGTGCGTGCAGACGCTGTTCAGGAAGTGGCGATCGTGGGAAATGATGATCATGGTGCACTGGCGCTGGTTGAGCACGTCTTCCAGCCAGCGGATGGTGTTGATGTCCAGGTTGTTGGTGGGCTCATCCAGCAACATGATATCCGGGTCGGCGAACAGGGCCTGGGCCAGCAGTACACGCAGTTTCCAGCCCGGGGCAATCTCACTCATGGGACCAAAGTGCTGCTCCACCGGAATATCCAGGCCCAACAGCAGCTCACCAGCGCGGGATTCGGCGGTGTAGCCGTCCAGCTCGGCGAATTCCGCCTCCAGCTCACCCGCGCGGATGCCGTCTTCCTCGCTCATTTCCGCCTTGGCGTAGATGCCGTCGCGCTCTTCCTTGATCTTCCACAACTCTTCGTTTCCCATGATCACGGTGTCTACTACCGAGTATTTCTCGTAGGCGAACTGATCCTGGCGCAGCTTGCCGATGCGCTCGTCCGGGTCCTTGGACACATTGCCGGCGGACGGCTCCAGGTCCCCCCCGAGAATCTTCATAAAGGTGGATTTGCCGCAGCCGTTGGCGCCGATCAGGCCGTAGCGGTTGCCGTTGCCGAATTTCACGGACACGTTTTCAAACAGCGGCTTGGCACCGAACTGCATGGTGAGGTTGGCGGTTGTGAGCAATGTTTTGTACCGGTTGGAAAAGCGAAAAGCGCCGCTGACAGGCGTCAACGGCGGCGGAGTGCGCGAAGCGCGCGCATTGTCGCACAGTGGTCGCTTCCGGGACAGAGCCAGAAGCGGGTGCGGGATCCTAATAACCGGTGAACAGCTCGGCGGATTCACCTTCCAGCACGTAGCCTGCGGTGCCGTATTCGGTGTCCTGGCTGGACACCTTGAGGGTGCCTTCCAGCCACAGGGCCTCGAACACCAGATCCAGCGGCACGCCCTGCCCTTTCATCTTCACCAGAATAATCTGGTTACGGGGCGGCGGCGGCGTGTGGATACAGGCACCGAAGTACGGCACCAACAGGAATTCACGTACGTATTCCTCGTCGCCGTCCAGTGGCACCCCATAGCCGGGTAGACGCACGACGGTGTTATCCAGCTCAGCCTTCAGGGGCGCTTCGCGCCAGGCCTTGTCGATGGCATCCATCATCTGCTCGCCACGGGCATCACCGTCGTCGATATCTTCCGCTGGCTGATCACCGTAAATCTTGCTGAATAATCCTTCATAGACGGCATTGGGGTCGTAGTCCGCTGGGACCAGGTCGTCCCATTCCAGTTCGCGGGCAGCCCAGCCCGGCAAGCTGATCAACAGACAAAGAAGGATGATCAGACTACGCATATCAGTTCCTCGGGGTCAGGCCATCGGCCAGGCTGTTGCGGAAGGCTTTTTCCGCGGGAATCAGGCCGGCCAGGGAACCAGCCAGCAGGATCGCAGCAAGTGCCGGCAACTCACGCAGAGCCAGGAAGGTTTCCGGCAGGCGCAAGGACCATTCGGCCAGGGCCAGCGGCGCCAGTGCCCACTGTGCCACAAACAGCAGCACCAGCCCCAGCAGGCTGCCGATCACCGTGACAAACAGGCTCTCGCCCACGATCACCCCATAGACGGCGCGCCGACCGGCGCCAGCGGCGCGCAACACCGCCAGTTCATGGCGGCGCCCTTCCAGGGCAGCCAGAATGGTGGACACCAGCACCAGCAGCGCCACCAGCAGTACCGCCATGGAAGTGGCACGCAGGGCGTTTTCCCCCACCGCTGTCATGCGCCACAGCCGCTGCAGCTGGACACCGGGAATGATGGCGCTGAGCGGCTCGGCTTTATAACGGGACAGTTCCCGCTGCAGGCTGAGCACGGCGGTACGTCGTTGCAGTCCCAGCATGACCGCATTCACGGAATCCGGGGTATCGGCCTGCTGACCCGGCAGCGGCGGCAACCCGGAACGAAACTGGCCTCCGCTGTGAATGGCGGCCATGCCGGCCAGGGAAATATGCACACTCTGATCCACCGGCGTGCCGGTGGCTGCCAGCACGCCCACCACGGTAAAGGGGTGGTTGTCGTGTTCGATAATGGCCGGGCCGCTGGCGCCATGGGCCAGCACGATATCGTCACCGAGCCGGTAACCGAGACGCTGGGCCACGGCACTGCCCAGTACCACCTGATCCGCAGCGGTAAACCACTCGCCCCCTGCCAGCGACAGGGCCTGATCCCGCCCATAACGGTAATGGGTCAGATAACTGCCGTTGGTGGCCACCACCGGGAAGCCACGGTGGGAGTCACCCAGGGCGATGGGAATCCACCACTTCACGTCCGGGTGGTCGGCAAGATGCTCCACGGTGTCCCAGCGAATACCGGCCGTGGGATCGCTGAGCCGGAACACGCTGTACAGCAGGATATTCATGGGACCGCCGCGGGCACTGACAATCAGATCGATGCCGGACACAGTGCTGGCAAAGTTGGCGCGTACCTGGTGACGCAGGCGCTCGATGCCCACGATCATCACCAGACTCAACGCGATGGCCACAACAATCAGCGTTGCCGAGGTTTTCCGGGTACGCAGCGAGGCAAGAATGATCCTAGGCAGCATGGTGCCCTCCCCCGTTCAGTTCGGAAAACGCCACGCTGCGATGGAAACGGTCGGCCACCTGACTGTCGTGGCTGACCATCAGCAAGGCACTGCCGGCGTGTTCACAATGCTCGCAGAGCAATGCCAGCAGGGTATCGCGGCTGTGGCTATCCAGGGCCGAAGTGGGCTCGTCAGCGATGATCAGATCCGGTTTGCCGAACAGGGCCCGGGCCGCTGCCACCCGCTGTTGCTGGCCGAATGACAGCTGCCAGGCGGGCAGAACTGACGTGGCTGCATCCAGCCCCAGACGGGTCAGCAGCTCCTGTGCCGCAACCCTTCTCTGCTTGTTGTTGCCGGCCGTTTCCCGCTCACAACGCCGCCGTGAGAACCCGGCGCTAAGACAGACGTTATCCACCGCAGTCAGGTATGGGAGCAGGTTAAAGGCCTGAAAGATGACACCGATATGGTCCGCCCGAAAAGCGTCCCGGCGCCGCTGCGACAGAGAAGAAAACGGTTTTCCCGCCACCCGGATATCACCCTGCTGAGCCGGCCTGATGCCGGTAATCAGTGACAGCAAGGTGCTTTTCCCGCACCCACTGGGGCCATGAAGCAGGACCCGCTCACCGGGCTGCAGGGCAAAGTGGTCAATATGGATGAAAGGCCGGGCTTGGCCCGGGTGCTGATAACGCAGGTTATCCAGTTCAAGAACCACAGTTACTCCAGGGGAATGCGGGTGTCACCGGGAGTCAGGCGCAAGGCGCCCTGCCCGTCCGGTAATAACAGAACGACCTCGGTGGTCAGACTGGAAAAAATAGCCAGGAAAGGCAGGGAAACCGTGGTCAGCTTGTCCGGAGACTGACACTGAAAAGTCCATTCCGCTTCCACATCCGCATGATGGCCATGTTCATGGTGCTCATGTTCGTGGTCGTGCTTCTGACGTTCCGGAAACAGTGCCGCGACTCCGCTACGGGTTTCATGGCTGAGCCTGCAGCCGGCGGCTGCAGGCAACTGCGGCTCACTCACCTGCTTCAGACGATCCGCATAGCGAACCCGGGCGGCGGCATCCACTGGCGGTTGCTCGGTGCCGAGAATATCCATCAGCGGCGCCCGGAAACTGACGGTCAGGCTATGCCCTTCCACCACCACCGCCGCGTCGGCCAGTCCATGCTGATGCACCCCGGCGGCGGCAGCCGGATTGCCGAGCAACATCAATAACCCGAGCCCTAACCCGGCCAGGCATTCAAGCCGTACGAATCTCTTCATGATGACTCTCACATTCCTTGCAGGCGCGGATGTTGCCCACATGCGTGGCGACCAGACAGATTCCGACCAGGCTGGTGAGCAGCGGTTCCCACAGGGTGTCGTGCAGCGCCGCTTCAAAGGCGGTGAGCATGCACAATGCGATCAGCGCCAACAGGCCGGGCAACAACACCTTGCGCCGCCGATGCTTGCGGTAACCGGCAACCATGGCAAGCACACTGACCGGCACAATCAACGCCAGCAACGCCTGGTGAAACAGCTCATCCACCCCGCCAACCACCGACAGCAAGCCAATGGCAAACAGCCCGGCAACGCTGGCCACACAATGAATCATACACAAACCTGACAGGGCGATGGCCGCCTGGTCCAGACGTAAACGTGACATGGTTGTCTCCCGGTTTTGAGAACAGCTACAAGCTACAACGCGAAGAAAGCTCAGCAGATAACGATAAGCTCGGCGCCCGCGCTTGATTGTGGTATTCGCGATGGCAAGCATCGCTTCCCACATCGCCCGAGAGCTTTCCAGAGTCAGGTATTTACCTGTGGGAAGCGATGCTCGTATCGCGAAATCAACCTTGAAGCGCGGCAATCAAAAGTCTCGTATGTCCCCGGACTTTCCCGCGTTGCAACTTTGAACTTGAAACTGGTTTTGATCGCGCCGCCAGCGACGCTCCTGCGGCAGAGATTGCAAACCATCGTGCGCTCGCTATCGCCATAGGGTTTTATAAACGCGTGTTACCTGTATTTAACCCACGTTGCAGTTCGCACAACGGCCATGCACTTCCAGCAAGGGGTTCTGCTGGGTCACAAATCCCAGGCTCTTGATACTCTGCTGCAACTCGCTGATGGCCGCCCCCGCCATGGGGGTTTCCTGCACCGCACCGCAATCATCACAGAGCAGGAACACCGTGCCCTGGTGACCGTGATGGCAGGTGATGTGATCGCAGGCCAGGTACTGGTTGGTGGAGCTGAGCCGGTGGGCCAGCCCCTGCTGCACCAGAAACTCCAGCGCCCGGTAGATGGTGGGCGGCTGGGCGTTTTCCTGATATTGCGCCTTGAACTGGTCCAGCAACTGGTAGGCACTCTGCGGGCCAGATTGGGCCAGCAGCAACGTCATCACCTGACGCCGCTGGGGGGTCATGCGCACGCCCTGCTCGCGGCAATGCTGTTCGGCGCTGGCGAGAATTCGGTCGGTGCGGTTCATGACAGTCCTATATATCCAGTGTGACCAGCAGGCGTTGCTGACCGGGAGACACGGGCGGGGACCGGTGGACCACACCCGAGCCCGGATTATCCCGCCAGGTGTCGCCTTTGAACAGGGCTACCTGGCCGGCCTCCAGTTGTTGCACGCTCTCAGCCGCATAGCGGCCCTCCTGCTCAACACCCGGCACCAGCAGACCGGCAGGCACCGCCGGGGCCGGCAGCCACTGGCTGCCTGGGCCACCGTAGGTACACAGCAGGCGCACGGGAATGCGATCCACATGGAAACGCGGGCACATGGGTTTTTCCAGCGCGGTCACCCGCACTCCCACTCTGCTCACGCCGAACAGGCAGGCCAGCATGTCCGCCAGCAACGCCAGGTCCTCACGCAGTGGTGCAAAATCGTCGCCGGGCAGCGAGCGATTGATGGAGGCTGGCAGATCGGCCACATCCAGCCAGCTTTTTACCGCCAGTTTCTCCCTGCAGGCCTGCTGCACAAGCTGCTGATCGATAGGACTGCGCCGATCCCAGACGGTTACCTGCACCGGGTCCATCATCACATCGGCAAGCACCCCGGCATCATCGCGCATCACCAGGCCCGGTGCGGCATAGGCCCTGGGCAACGTCCTTGCATCAATCATCCGGCCATCTCCCACTGCGGAAACGGGTCTTCCAGCTGCTGCCACAGATCCTTGCCGGCGAGCATCTCCTCTTCCGTGAGCAGACAGGCATCCAGCGCCCGGCGGGTAGCCTCCGGTTGCAGGTTATGGCCAATAAAAACCAGCTCCTGACGCATATCACCGAAAGGTTCCTGCCACTTTTCCATGATCATGGCGCGGTATTCCGGGTCAGTGGGCCAGTGCTGGTCCGGCACGGTTTTCCAGAACAGACCCGCCGGGCCATGGTGGGCAATCTCGCCGGCCTGGCTCCAGTTACCGGCAAATTGCGGGCGACTGGCCAGCCAGAAGAAGCCCTTGG